>Ga0214545_1003984_pt1 | contig 27863 bp, 10 predicted proteins | sample CNSS4metaG_FD_160064 | JGI IMG/M metagenome (GOLD analysis project Ga0214545, IMG submission 160064) | Root nodule microbial communities from cowpea collected in UCLA plant growth center, Los Angeles, California, USA - CNSS4 | ecosystem: Host-associated > Plants > Roots > Nodule | place: USA... | reverse complement strand
TATATATATATATATATTTTACGTAATATTTTTTTTTAATATATATATATATACATATTTATTAGTTTTGTTTTCTTCTTATTGTTATTCTTAATAAGTAAAAACATGATAAAATATATTTTTAATGTTTAAACTACATCATAATAAAATATGAAACATTAGTAAAAATAGAAGATTTTCTAATTGTTTTATTTAAAATAAATAACACAGTTTATAAAAAAAAGGATGTTACAATACCCGTACCCGTGTGCTAACTATTTCAATATTAATTTTTAAAAAAGAAAAAAAATTACGGTAAAGAAAACATAATATTATCAAATATTCAATATTAGGAGGATGATTATTTCTTCCATATCAAATACTTTGAAATAAATTATAATTGTCTACATTTTAGATTAGAATACCAAATAAAATTTCATGAGAACCAAAAAATTTATTAAATTTGCAAACTACAACATTGATGAAACTTAGTTGATAAAATTAAAAAATATTTCAAAAAAATATAAAAGGAAAACAAATATTCAAATTAAAAGATATTTTAAATGTTTGTTTACTTCAATCTTTTAAATTCTAATGAATATCTTTTTTATAGACTAATAAAAGTTATAATACATCACTTGATCAAAATGACACAAAGAACAAATAATAAACATAATAATAAAATTTTGACATAGATTTTGTATCTTTTGAACTTTAATATATGTTGGATAGTGACAAATAAATATTCATAGCAATTACATTAAATTTTTATATTGTATTAAATAAAATTTATTTATACAATTAAAGTGAAAAATTTACAGTATGATTAATAATGAGTTATAAAATAACAAATAATTAAATAGAATATATCGAAATATTATTTTACATGATGAAAATAAACAATAAATAAAAATATTAAAAAACTAACAAATGTGTGTTTTAGAAATAATTTGAGAGACTATTGAAAGAAATTGCACAAAGGAAATCAAATGTATAATTAAGGTATGATAAGATGAAAAATACCTTAGAGAACTAATTATTAAATTATGTTTGAAGTGGTTAAAATTAAATAAAAATATCATTAGTGACAAAAAAATTTGTCATTAAATTACAAATAAATTAGTAATTAAATTGGTCACTAAATCAAGTACCGATTCGATCATTGAATCGATCACTAATTTAATCACTGATTCAGACAATAAATCAATTACTACCACCAATGACAAAAAATAGTGACTGATATGACTTAATGACTAAATCAGTCACTATTTCATGTTTTTCTTGTAGTGAATTATCATATACTATTCATAAATATCATTATATATATATAATATATATATATATGTATATATATACATACATACATATATATATAACTTTAATCACTTCAAACATAATTTAAAGTGAAAAAATTACAGTATGATTAATAATGAATTATAAAATAAAAAAATAATTAGATAGAATATATCAAAATATTTTTTTACATGATGAAAATAAACAATAAATAAAAATATTAAAAAACTAACAAATGTGTGTTTTAGAAATAATTTGAGAGACTATCGAAAGAAATTACACAAAGGAAATCAAATGTATAAATAAAGTATGATAAGATGAAAAATATCTCAGAGAACTAAGAAAAGTTTTCAAACATCAACATATATACTCAATGGTTGAAAAATAACGAAAATTATTTTAATGAAACAAAAGAGTTGTTCAGATTAAACAAAAATTAATAATAATAATAATAATAATAATAATAAGTAAATAATTTTTGTTATATTACCTTAAATTGAGAGTATAAACATTCTCATGTGAAAGAAAAATATATAATAAATAAAAATATTAAAAAATAATAGAAATATTTTTTTTAATTAACATACATCATTTTAACATAATTACATAAAGGTTATGATAAGATAAAAAATATATTGGAGATGCAAATGAGTTTCATGACAAACCAAATAATTAAAAGAAATAAAAAATAGAATATATATATAATTTAAACGATAATGGAAATATGGCGGGGACATGTATTATGGCGGGGATATGTACATTCCCATACCCATCCCCATACCCAACTGAACATGTCGGGGATTTCCCATACCCATATGTATACCCAGTCAATGCGGGGATTCTCCGTCAAAACGGGACGGGTTCGGACAATACCCACGAAGACAAGTTTATTTGTCATCTCTAACTCCAATATCCTAAAAATGTAATAAAAAAAATAATTTTTGTTTTGACGTAATCGTTATGGGACAGTTTCATATTTTTCACCCCCGTATCTTTACATAAAAAAAATCCATTTTATTTTTCTTAAATTATACAATCCGAAAATAAAAATGATTTTTAGTCAATTTAAAAGCTAAAAGTGTTTTTTAGATTATATAATTCAGAAACTAAAAAGGACTTCTAAAAATTAGAGAGTTAAAAAAATAGCGTTTAAAAGTTTTCTTTTTCTAAAAAATAACTTTTAAACTACGATCTAAAAGTGGTTTTTAACTTCTAAATGGATTACATAATATAAAAAGAATAAAATGGATTTTTTTTTTTGATATGAGAATGTATGAATAAATATATGAAGATGGAGGAAAAAGCTGCCTTATAGTCGTCGGATTGGGCCATGTTGTATCCATATATAGATGGGGCCATGAAGTATCCATATGCAGCTTGGGCCGGGTCTCAATTCGAAGATCTAGCTATAAATATGTAATAAATAATAAGCAAATAATTAAATATTCAAGAAAACCAGTTCCTCTTTCCGGTGTAAAAATGTCGTCGTTACTAGTAGATTTGCTCCGCCAAAGAGGCGGCACCGCCGTCATCGACGGCGGTCTTGCGACGGAGCTGGAGCGCCATGGTGCGGACCTCAACGATCCCTTATGGAGCGCCAAATGCCTCTTTTCCTCTCCTCACCTCATTCGCCAGGTACATTCTCCTTCGTTTCAATTCTAACACCGCTCGACTCTTCAATTTTTTTTTTTTAAATGAATAAATCTCTGGTATTTCATGTTACCACAATGTTTATCCATTGTTGCCAATATAAAGGACCATATTTTTGTTTTATTTTTGCTTATATATCTGTTAAATAGTTCTTTCATTGTTAACGGTCTTAGCTTAGTTAAACGATATTTTCTTTTTCTTTTTCTTTTTTCACTTTCAAATGGAGGTAATGATTGAGTTACTAAATTGAGCAGGTGCACCTTGATTACCTAGAAAATGGCGCTGACATTATAATCACAGCATCTTATCAAGTGAGTTGGTTTAGTTTAGGGGTGTCATATTTCTCTGTTGTTTGTTGCTAATGTTGAAGTTGAGGTAGTTGTTCGTGTACAGGCCACCATTCAAGGTTTTAAAGACAAAGGCTATACTGATGAAGAGAGTGAAGCCATGCTCAAAAGAAGTGTTGAAATTGCTCGCGAGGCGCGTGAATTGTATTATAAAGGATGTTCTGAATGCTGTTCGGGTGATGGGGCTGAGGGTAAAATCCTCAAACAACGGCCTATCCTGATTGCTGCGTCAGTGGGGAGCTATGGAGCTTATTTAGCCGACGGATCAGAGTACAGGTGAAATTATTAAGATCTATTCTTTAGCATCGGCCGTGGTTTGTTATATATCCCATGTATTGACTAATAATCAAGATGATATACTTTATGGTTACTATATGCTGTAAGGTCACATGAGTGGCTTTGTAATTTATATTGATTACTTTGGCACCAAGCTTTCCCGTTCTTGAATGGAACTATATCAAGATGCTGTATCAAATGGATTTCTAGGCCCATCTTAATTACAGTTTTCAGCTTTTTTTTTCTGCATAGGTTTGTTAACATTTTAGAAAGGTTGTGGTTTGATAATTGCTTCTGTCGTTGACACTAATAGAAATTATATTTTTTTATTGTCGTGTTTCTTGATATTGTGCTCTTAACAGTGGTCATTATGGTGATGCTATCACGAAGACAAAACTAAAAGATTTTCATCGTAGAAGAGTTCAAATCTTAGCAGATTCAGGTGCTGATCTGCTTGCATTTGAAACAGTGCCCAATAAGCTTGAAGCTGAGGTACCTACCCTAAAGTTCTGGACGGCCAGATGCTTAAATCTATTCCCTTTTTTCTTTCTTATATCTTTAGAAAGTGTCACCTGTCTCTTTACAATAATGCAGCACAATTTCTTTTTCTAACTTAGCACTTAATACTTATGAATGAGAGAAGATCAATAGAATCTTAATAATATTTTAAGGGGCACCTCAGTCCAGTGAACTTATTTTTCTCATAATCATGGCTATCTCATGACTTTCTTATTTTTTATGCTGTAACCTTAAAAGCCAGATAATGAACGGAAGGGATGGTAAAATTATTGATGATTAAAGATATTCTGGTGCAACTGTATTATTCATTTTGGCTGATTTATTTTTGTTCCATGCTACCATGAAAATGTGAACTATGTAAGCTTCTGATGGATTTTTGTTTGAGTGAAGAAATTTTTGACAAAAGAAATAAAGAAATAAATAGCGATCCTGCACGTAGGGAAAATCCTCAAATTAAACATATGAACATGTTGACTTTACTTCCAGAGAAACATTAGCTTCGTCGCTTACAAATATATTGCATTATATGGTCTATATCTGTTATAAAAGATGAAGCCTTATTGTCAATCAGGTTTAATCATGCATTTTATGTGTATTGTTTCTATTCATAGCCCTTTTGCTTCAATGTATAGTTTGAATTGCAGTCTGAAGACATACATGGTCTTTCAAAGTATATTTGTGGATTCAGAAAAGAGCAAAAGGCTGTTCTTGTCAAAATAGTAGTCTCTTTAATATTTCATTCCTTGTTATCTCCGTTTCTAAAATACTGTTCTAAAATTAGGCCCAAATTATGCTTTGCTTCTCTAGACCACAGGAAATTCAGAAAGCATTAAGTTTTCGTTGCTTTTGTGAAATGTTAAAATCACTAGTAATGTAACTGTGATGAATAACTCATTAAGAGATATTTAATCTATTAAACTCCCGGAACAAGCACAAAATAACAGTTATCTAAAGGTAAATAATAGTTTTGGATAATAAAAATTTGTATGTCTACCATTAAAATGTTCGTTTTTGTCTTGACTCCTGAATTTATCAAACTTTACTGATTGACTAAGCAGGCTTTTGCTGAGCTTCTGGAAGAAGAGGACATAAAAATTCCAGCATGGTTTGCTTTTAACTCTAAGGATGGAGTTAATGTTGTTAGCGGTGATTCCCTTTTGGAATGTGGCTCTATTGCTGAATCATGCAATAAAGTTGTTGCTGTTGGAATTAACTGTACCGCACCTAGATTTATACATGATCTGATTGTTTTGCTGAAAAAGGTATACTTTGGTTCTCTTGTTTCGAGATGAATTTGTTGTTTAACTTTTTTTACATTATTATTTAGTGCAGTTTCAGTTCTAGTAGCGTTAGTATCTGTGTTGCCAAGTTGTTTTTATGTTTATTGGCTGTATAGGTTTTCAACTATACTGGAATAGCAGTCAACCTCTTTCTCTCTCTCTCTCTCTCACACACACACACACGTTTCAGTTCTAGTAGCATTAGTATCAGTGTTGCCAAGTTGTTTTCATTTTTATTGGCTATTTAGGTTTTCAACCTTCACACACACACACACACATGGATATATAAAGATGGCTTATATGAATGGAAACCTCTTTGAATCATGTACTTAATCTATATACCCTCATACAGTTTTCACAAGTATGTCTTTTGAAAAATATCACTATGCCTTTTTTCCCTTGTTTTTGATTTTCATGAAAGGAAATGTGCCTGCATTAATAAACTGTTATATTTTTATTGTTTTGGGACTTGTCATTGTGGAATAAATACTTATCCTTGGTTCACATATATCTTCAGGTGACAACAAAACCAGTTGTAATATATCCTAACAGTGGGGAAACTTATGATGCTGAATTGAAACAGTGGGTGGTAAGTTCATTTCGTGTGGTTATACTGTTATATTTAAAAAGATAGTTGCCCATTTTTAATAAGAAAAATGAATCACTATGTATTGGAAAGTTTGATTGTGGAAATTGCTTGAATTAAAGCAACTCATGCTGTCAAATAATAAGTTGTAGAGGCAAACCTAATTAAAGGACAAAGTACGTAGATGTGTGCTTATTTCTTCTCTTGTGCTTTTTGGTGAAAACATTTTATTCATTTTTATTTGAACTGTGTACTACTGATTCTGATTATTGTGTGTGATTTATCGTCTAAAATGGAAACTTGCTCAGAAGTAGAAGTCTAACTGTAAGTGGTAGCCTGGTATGGTACCGGTTTGGAATGACAATTTTCTTTTTGGTCGTTTTAATTTATTTTTCTTCCTCTTTTGCTCTCTAGAAATTGTTTGTTTTAATTGATGTCATGACTTACAAAGATTGTTGCATGACCTAATGTTTCCTAAATAGCAGTGTTTAAAATGAAAACTCATTACAGAAGAGGGGCCCATATAAAAATTTACTGTTATATTGTAACTGAAACTAACATCAGGGACTAAAATTAAACAAAAGTAATTACCGGGACCAATACAGGAAAATCAAATTAAGAGGGTCTGAATAAACAACCGAATAGTGTAGAGACTAAAATGTTATTTGAGCTGTAAAGTAAATTTGGATGCAAAAAGTAGGATCCTCCTCCTTTAGGTTCATTACTTTCTGATTTTCATTCTAAATTTTGCGCTGATTTTTCATTTAACCTTACACGGGTGGTTGCGGGATGATTTAAAACCATTTTGGAGATAGTAAAGAGAGATTATGGCATCTCCAATTGAAGCAAGTCATATAAGTTGCTTCATAGATTGAAAATTGTGATTTGTTGTCCCAACTATACTACATCATATTATTAAACAAGTTACACTGAACTTTTGCTTTGATAAAAGAAACTCTAAATCTCCAATTTTTTCTTGAAAAATGTGATTTTTGGTTTCTATTATCCTTTATTGTTATTGGTTGTTCTGAAAGAAACAATTTTTTGTTCACAAAAAACCATTTCTTACATAGGAAACAAATTTTAACTTCAAAAAACCGAGACTACCACATTGATTCCAATGGAAGATTTCTTGAAGGAGCAGTTTCTTCAACTTATGATACCAGAAAGAAATGGTTGTTGGATATGCTCTTAGCGATTATTTAATCATGTTCAGCCTGCACAATGTTCTATACTTTTTGGAACACAACAGCAAACAATACAAGTAACATAGTAGATTATAAATTAATTGAATATTGACATGAATGCAGAGAACTGAAAGGTTATACTAACCTAACCTGAAGTTATTTATCTGTTTCTAGCTATGTTATCGATTTTATTGTGTTTTAAAAGTTTATGAACTTGATGGTTTGTTAAAGTTGATAAGTACTTCATATCATACAAATCGTCATGTTTCTGAGAAACGAAATATAGGATGGAGATATTTAATTAGTGTGTTTAGATTTACTTTTAGACACTTCAAAGGTCTGTTCAATTCAATCTACCCAAAGACAATGTTTTCCGTTTGTATACTGATACTATGCTGTTATTGTTTGCAGCAAAACACTGGTGTTACAGATGAACACTTAATCTCATATGTTACTAAATGGCTTGAGGTAGGGGCTTCCCTTGTAGGTGGCTGTTGCAGAACGACTCCAGCTACTATAAGGAAGATATACAGTGTACTGTCTAGAGGTAAATCTGCTATTGTTGGCAAAGAGTGACTACCCTGTGTTCTGAAAGGAGGACCAATGCGCAAATCAATATAATGTACATGTCAACAGTGCTGACAACTGCATTTGGATCAAGTTGCAACTCTGGGCTAAGATAGGACCATGAATATGATTTGCCTAATTGATGAAGACATACATTATGAAACATTGGCCAATGCAAATTGGAATATGCTTTAGCCTTGGAGCTAGTTACCTGAACAATCGCAGTTTGTGCACGTAAAGAGCAGGAGAAAGATGCGCGTGTTCCTTTTCTCTTCGATTTTGGAAAAAAACATGTTTAATAATTGGCATGCGAAATATATATATATCTTTAGCAGTTTAGGCTAGGGATTTATGAAATTGACTGTGAAATGAGATAAAATGAGTTGGTCCATGAAGTTATATTTTGAAACTATTTGCAAGTAAAAATGTATCGCACGCATATGATATTTCATGTTTAAGCTTTTACAAAATAGTTACTTTTGCTTGGCCTTAATATCTTTAGTTAAATTACACTTTGAATCATTCTTATTTACATTATTTAAGGTTGTCCCTTTATCTCCAGAACAGAATGTTTAATTTTTAAAAGTACTTAATGTTCTTATTCTGTCTTCCTTTTCATTTGTCTTAGCAGAAACAGTAATATTGGACATTGTTTTGATTAAAGGATAACATTTTTTAAATTATTAATGTAAAAAAGGAAGACAAGAAAATTATTAATTTTTATGTATTATTTTTTCATCTAACTGATCTACTTATGGTTTTCTGCTATTTAGATTACTTTGAATTTACTTTTATCTGTTAATCACTTAATTTGTTGTTTTATCTGTTAATCACTTAATTTGTTGTTTGGCATGATTTTGGTTAAAATGTTTAAGTCAGATTACAATTGCACAATGGTATTGAACCAATTTGATTGAGAATACATTTAGTGAACGATATTTAATAATAAAATATTCTATTAATGTTATAAAAATAAATATATATAAAAAATTATAATATAATAATAGTATTTTAAAATGTTAAATGATAGTAAGAGAAAAATTGGAGTGTCAACTACCACCGTTCTTAAAAATATGACCCCTTCTGAACTAGTGAACTCTAAAAATATTTATTGTTTTAAATTTTATCTAAAACAATTTAAGATAACAACAACAAAAAATACTAATTTAAAGAGTACACAAATGTATTAGTTATTTTGTCCATGATTATTCAATTTACTCTCCATTTTCTAAAATGTCCATTTGGTACTCTGTTTTTTTTTTTTTATTTTTATTATTAATAATCCCCTTATGTCTGATTTCATTAATCTAGTTAGGGTCAATCAGAACAAATGACAAGATTGAACGTTTTTATTATTATTTTTTTAAAATTAGAAGATAAATTAAATATTTTAAAAATATAGAGATAAAATTAAATATAAAATAATATAAATAAAAAATAACCTAAAACATAAATTTACCTTATTATTATTATTTCTACTTAATTCAACACTCCTCATCTTGTGGTATGAGAAAGAGGACCAAAGAGGGAAGTTGTTGGAATTTTTTTTCAGAGCATTATGTTCCTTATAACATTGAAGTGAAAGAGAAATACTGTCGTCATCAATGTAATTTATTGTTGTTGTTGTGTGCGCATTTGTGGTGCAAAAGGTTTAAAATAAAAAAGTAAATAAAAAATGCATGAATGAATATATGCAGATGAGTTGCAGTACAACATACAACTATATATATGAAATAACTGCATATTAACACTGATGAATATAGACAACTACTATTTAGCAACCATTTCATCACCCTCCATTGAAGCATTATCAAGTATAAACTCTCCACCAAAATCATAACCCACTCATCTAATTCCTCGGTGGCCTATTTAAAACATTCAATATGCCACCCAAGAAACTTAACTTCCAAGTTAACCATGCTGCGCTGGACCATAAACAGTGATGACCAATGAAACTGGTTTTGTACACAGATGCTTAGAGAGAAAGATAAATGACACATGATATATGAAAATGCATGACATGTTTATTACATTCAAATTGTGAGCCTTCAATTGCAGAAATTACTAAGATGGTTGTTATATGGTACAAACAACTTTTGAAACGATAAATAAGTGGTGGACTAAGACCATCTAATAATAATTTGAGGTGTCACGGAATTGTTATATGATGTATATGGATAATGCACAGAGAGATACTGAAAACACAAATTGGGACTAAAATGGTACCCACTGAGAAAAGCAAAAAGGGAAAAATGTTGAACAAGTTAAATATATAAACAGTGAAGAACATCATGGATAACTATAAGCATGAGACCTGAGAGCACTGTTGTGCATGCGATGATTGAGCATTCTTTTGTCTGTAGAATGGCAGGATAAAGCAAAGATCCAAAAAAAGAAAAAAAATAAACAAATAAAAGAAGACTTCTTTATAGTAATCTTAAGCAAGTGAAACATTTTTACCTAGAAGCTCAGTTTCCAAATCAGACACAAGTTTCAGTCTCATGCACACACCATGTCCTTTTCCTAGGTCCACTAGGTGTGTAACCTTGTGTATCTCTTGCAATGTGTCATTATAATTTTCTTGAACAGTTAAGCATCATGTTGTGTACACAGTTTCCAAATTGTAGCAGTGACGATGTGATGATCCAACATGCAAGAAAGGGTTGCATGCGTGGGTTTGGTCTGGCAGGAATTAAAGACAGTGATGATGCAAATGATATAGTAAAGCATGACAAAATATCTTTTGTCTGGTTCTGTGAAAACGAGGAAATGGTCTGAACTCACTCAAACCATAAATAACAATAACTGTTTGGGTCTCTGAATTTTTTTCTACCCTATGGTAAAAACCTTCACATCACCATCAGCATCACCATCAATATCAGCCTTATGAAGTCAACACCACAGCCTTAATTGTTTGTTTAAGCTTTTCACACAAACTGCAAGTCATTTATGTAACTCTTAACAGCAACCTCACCAAAGGTCCTTAAGAAGAGAGTTTGTTGCTGAGGCACTAACCTCAAAGTTGAGAAGGGTTCAAAAAATATACATTTCTGATTTCCCTGCATTCTTCTGCTTTATCACTTGAATAATGCTGGGCCCATTCTGGTATATGCTATTCCATTAACTCTGCACAATGCTCTTTCTGCTTTCAATGCCAACTTTTCTTTTCGCTATTCCTAATGTTATTATTACTACTGTTGTAATTAGACAATAACTGATGAACAGTATTCATCATAAATTGTGGCCGGTGTAGAAATCAATAAACTTAAATATTAATAAGAATGTGTTTTATGTTCCTGCTACGAATCCTATTTATTGGTGAAAAAGGAGGATATGCTGTGAAACTTTTATTTGGAAGCAATTTTTATTGCAATTAAGAGCTGCTTGCTAGGTTAATTTTTCGATGCACGTGTGAAACAGTGTTATGTTTTTAAGGACTTTTTTTTTTATTAAAATCTAATCACAGAATTAGTAAATTTTTAAGAGATCCTAAACATATTTGAATCTATTTTCATAATTTGGAATTTTATCTAAATTTTTTATTTCATTTTTCAAATCACAAAACTGCTAATAACTATTAAGAACCATTAATCGAGTTAGAGAATTACTGCACTAGAAAAAAAAAACTAACAAAAATATTTATCAAGATGGATTTAACCGTGTTACATGAGGAAGGAAAATATTCTTGTAAATAAAAGGGAAGGGGATATAATTTTAAAGAAGCATAGATATAATTTACTATTTCTTTTTCTTTTGAAAAGTTAAAATAAAATTCTTTTCGCATTCAATCCTTAAATTAAATTTGCTAAAACTGCAAATAGACAATATAGGAAATGTACTTATAATGATGTACATTTTCATTTCTACGTACAAAGAAGCATTAAAAAGAAACTACATTAAAAAGTTTTTTCTTATTATTTTTAAACACTAATTAATTCGAAATATAATGTGTATTCAAACCAACAAAAACAATATTTATGTTTGGATGGAGACATGCTTATGCTTATAGTTTTTTGAAAATTTTAACACATTTCACCTGAAATTAAAAATGCGATTATTCAAAATGAAAATAAATAAATAAATAAAAGAATGTTTAGATAATCTTTCAGTGTTTATTCTTTTCTTTTCATAAATTTCAATCCCAAAATTCTGTTTAAGGAAAAAAAAATCTTATTACTTTGAATAACAAGTTTTGGTTATCCAACTTATGCAATTTAAATCTTTCATTAATTGATTCATCTAAATATGTGCTCTCATACAAATTGAATGCACTGTACCATTTCATTCATTATGATATCAATACCCTTTCAGAGTATTCAGTACAATTAAATAAAAATAAATAATTAAAATTGACACAGAGTGAGTGCCAAAAAAAAAAAGTGTCCCTTGAAATATGACTAGAATTGAACAACTGTATAGCCTGCTTTCCATTATTCAAATAAATAAATAATTCAGATTTAAAAAAAAAAAACAAAAATTGTACATAAATGGCCGTTCAACTAACGCCTCCCATGATTGAGCATTAATAAGTCCAATTTTGATTTACCTATAAAAGAAAATTTATGAGGGAGGAATAATACCTTCATAGCTGGAGAAATCTTAATCAATTTTAATCAATAAAATATTTTTAATTCCGTTTCTAGACATTCTCTTATCAATATACATACAGTTGAAAATTATTATTTTATATATAAGACTGTTAAAATGAATTTTACCTTTAATAACAAAAATCCTATGATTAATTAACATAACTAATATATAATTTAACCAAATGGTATGAGATCATCACTCTCATATGTTATTTAATTCTTACCAGATACTTAATATAGAAAAAAAAAAACTACTGCCAATATGTTCAAAATTCTGAATACTTACCAATTATGTTGGATAGTATTTGTAAATAAATAATTTTTTTCATAAATAAAATAAGTTTAGGAGTGTGAAAGTATTAAGTATTGTAGTGGTCCATGGTCCATATCGTGATTAATATTTTTGTACTATAAGGACATGTATATATAAAAATATAGTTGAGAAAGTAAAAGCGTTGATGTTAACATAAATATCTATTTCAATATCAGCAAGTGCGAGTGTACAACAGTACCAGTTACATCTCTCCTTTGCCAGATTGTTAAGAAAATGACAGCAAAATAAATTGTGAAGGACAAAAGGAAAAAAATAAAATAATGAAAAACCTAATTTGACACCTTCATATGAAATGGCTAAGAGAGTGAAGGAGAAAAGGAAAGTACGATAATAACAATAGATTTTTCAAAGCTGCAAAAGCAAAATAAATAGAAATAGAAAGGGTATCATCCTATCTTAGATCCAACTTGCTTTAGTTAAAGTACGATTAAAGATCATTCTTTGACTGCCTCGTTTCTCTATCAACCATTTTTTTTTACCTCATTCTTCACAACACAATGCATCAATCAATTTATCACATTTTAATAATTTTTTTATGGATTAAATATATTTTTAGTTCTTAAATTTAAACTTGAAATTAAAATCTTTTTATATCTTAAATTTTGATATATTTTAATTTTTAAATTTAAAAAATAAATAAATATAATTATCGAAATCCAACAATATTAATATTTTTTAGTTTGTCAAATAATCTACAATCTTTCAGTTTGACAGCGTCAAATAAGATAAATAATTCAAAGATAATTTTAAACATATTTAACATGTGAAACAAATTTAATGTAATTAGATTAAAAAAATTATATATATTAATTTTTAAATATTAGAGATTAAACTGTATTAAAATCTGAAACAATGATGAATCATAATTTTTCATCAATATTAATAAACTAAAAGCATATTTAATTTTTTGTGCGAAAAATATTCAATTTTTTTTCTAGAGAAATCATTAAAAAATAATAGATGGGTAAGTATTTTTAAAATAAAACTAGATCAAACATATAGGATGAATATTTGAAAACAATCACAAAGATACTTTATTATTGACTGAAATTACTAACCGATCTTAACTAATAATTCTAAAATGTTAAAGTAATACACTTTGTAATATATAATTTTGATAGAAAGTTATTAAAATTTATTATCTACACTCGAAAAATAGTGTGATGGAAATTCTCATTCTTTTACACACATATATTATACTACTCTTACATACTAAAGAATACAAAACAATTACATCTTCTTTAATTACCAATAACAACAATGGTCTCATCTCTATTTTTGAGAAAAAGAAACATCAGAAGCAGTGAATTGAGGATGGAGTTGAGGGGTGGAGACTCCTAAGAAAATTGAAATATGATGAAATGGGTGTTGTGAAGTGTAAATGAGAAAAGGAGGGAATGAAGAACCCTAATGAATGATAACAGATATACTAGTATTTCATTATTGAATCCAATAATAGGGAGCCCCAATCTTTTTGACAATGTAGTATCTACTAGGTAGCAACCTTTCCCTAGGCAATTTAGAAGATTCAAATTGTAGGGTAAACGATATCCCCTTTAGTTATGCATTCCATGAATTGGGCCCATTCTTATTTAATTTTGATACTGCCCTTTCTTGTAAGCATCATTGCCACTATTATGAGGGGAACATTGAAAAAAAAAGGAGAAAAATATGCAATCGTGACCTTTCACCTGTCGGATTCACCTATATACATCATCATTCTTAGTCAACATTATCAAATACCTAAGAACTCCCATTTCCCAAATCAAAACTTTTGACTTCTAACTCAATGCTCCGTCAATGATTCCTCAGATCATTTACACCAAGAAAAAAAATTCCATTTTCGTTTAACATTGTTACAACAAACAACCTCGTATAGAGTAAGAGAAACAAATCTAAGTTATACTCAATGATTGAAAAAGTTATATGCTTTTTCTACCCAACTCAATTTCTAAGTTATATACTATATGATTTGGTGAGTATGGAAAGAAAAAATACGAAAAATTATGAGTTCAACTTCTTCGTTAACAAAATACTACCAATTAATAGAAAGATTGAATATGTTTGGCTAGATAGCCTAATAGAGGTATATATTTATATGGGTTAAATATGATTTTAGTATCTTAATTTTCAGTGAAAATTGAAATTAGTCTCTCTTTGAAACTTTGAATCAATTTAGTCTTCTATTTTTAGAAATGTGTGGATTTAGTCCTTTTAACCAGATTTTGTTAAGTTTATTTGGTGTTTCAAAAGCATTTCTTAACTAATATTGAAGCGGAAGTATGTCAAACGGTATAAACAATTCAAATGTTATCATAAAATGCGTTTGAAACATCAAATCAATTTAATAAAATTTGGTTAAAAGGATCAAATCCACATATTTCTAAAATTTATAAAATAAATTGAACCAAAGTTTCAAAAATAAACTAATTTTAATTTTCAGTGAGTGAAAGTTAAGGAATCAAGATCATTTAATCCTATTTATATATAAGACGCAAGCTATAGGTAAAGATTGACCAAATGGAAACGCGTCTAGTTTTGGTTATTCCTAGAGCATTTGCTAGCTCTTTTAGAAGAAAGAAGTGAAAGAGTGTATAGATATGAAGTGTTTGGGTTTAAAAGGAGATGAAATACAGAGAATATTGGTGAAGAGAGTAATGTTGGGTGTATTTTTTTTTGTCCGAAAGTGTAATCATATGATATGATAAGGTGAAAGGACACGACACGTATAGTTAGGAAAAGAGGGTATTTTGGAGAACCACATGTACTGGTCTTGACAACCTATGCACTATTGGGGGTAAGGCTTATATGGTGGTAGTGGAACCTTCACTCAAACTAGTGGGTCACTATGTTGGGTTCATTTCAAATTCCAACCCAAACATTCACCTGGGGTTCTCTGAATCTTAAATTCTTGATTTGAAGTTTTTAACATCAGAAACCTCCCACCTAGTTCTTATTAAAAATGCAAAAAGCTCATTGAAAACAGAGAACTCATAAACTATGATTTTGCAGATACATGGTTTCACTTAGGTCAAGGAAATCGCATATTTTCACGTGGGTTAAGTAGGAACATCATTTTTCGACGAGGTGGGACTTAAATCGCTATGGCCCAACAAGATACTGTTTTATAGGGTAAAAATATTAACTTACTAAACTTCATTTTAGATATATATGTTTTAAAGTAAATATTATAATTCAATGATAAATAAGAAGATATAAACATGCATTTTAGCATGATGAAGGATGCGTCAAAATGAGGAGTACTCAAAAGCCAAAGTTTCATTTGCTTAATAATATTTGCTTTCAAAAAGCAATGAATGAAGTTTTTGAGGAGACATAGTGTTATGTAACTTGTAGAACCAATGAGTCCTTTGAATTTGCCAAACCCAACACACACCAAGAGATAACAAAACTCATGAAATTACAAATGGTGTGGCATTGGAAACACAAGTAGTTCTACACTTTTCCGTAAAACACGAAACATTCTCTCGGACTATGCCACCACACACACTATGTTTACAATACTTTGTCTCAAACAAGGTAGATTCAAAGCCTCCATGGAATTTTACCAACCAAATAATAAGAAATAAATTGGGTGGAAAAGGGAAAAATAGAAATGATTTTTGTCGTGTATATTGAAGACAATGTGAAAACATGGAGAGAAGTTAAAGAAGGAAGAAGAAGAGGAAAACGATCCTCCACACATGCCTCTTTATCTTTTCTCCTCTTTAACTGCTTTCTCCTACATCACCAACTTCTTACATTAAGATCAAACCTAACTTTACTGTCCCTGCCACAACTACCAGTCATGTATATTTCAAACTACTATACACTCTTCATTTCTAATCTAATCTCTTAACTTGTCCACTCATGTTCATGAAATTCACATGTTACACTTCCTAATTCCTTAGATATGAAAAATGCTGAGTGGGATTTCTAGTAACTTTTAATGTAAATTCCAACAAAATATTTGTTTTAATTTTCTTATATAGAAATGTTAGTAAATACCATTTAAAAAGACATTTAAATGTCTAAGCCTAATGACATCTTTAAATGCTGATTGTCTTCTTCTGTAATCACCAAGTATATAAAGTTTTTAAATTATATCCTTAATTAATCTCCTTTTTATGAAGTCCATTACATAATAGAGTAATTAAGCTCAAATCAAGGTTGGAATACGAAAAATTATTAAATGACCAATCACTAAGTTACACATGCTTACATTTTAAAAATATATATAATAGAGTAATTAATGACATTTAATTGGATGTTCATTAAAGGTTATTACAACACCACTCAATGGATTTCTTATACATTATTCAATCCTTAACTAAATAACTCTTATATACACTATTTCAATTATATATAACTCAAGACAAAAATAAATATTTAAAACATTTATATATAATTTTAACTTGTAAAAACACTAATTTCAATTATATATTTTTTCTTCTTAAAAATCTTTACAAAAGATATAATTGTAAACAGAATTTAAGTATTGAATCATTTGAGAACATCGATGAAGGAATGTGAGCATTACAAATATATAAGCAAACGTAGTTGCAGGTTATGTTTTGTTGAATGTGTGAGGTTGGGTGGGTGAGGTAAGCCTTGTTTTTGCGGTAAGTGAAAGTCCTCAACAGAGACTCCAACTTGCCTTCCTTCACTCTCTTTCAATTGTTTTTGTTGCTTTCCTCTCTGTACCTCAACGAGGTTTCTCCAAAACTCTCTCTTTCTTCATGTCTTCTACATTGTCTTCTTCTTCCTCTCTCCCCTCAAAACCTTAAACTTCACAACTGGTGCTGCACTTAATCATTTCTTCAGTCTTCACCTTCTTTAACTTCATCACATTGCTATCATCACCACAAGACGTTTTCCCCTCCCTTTTTCTATCTGTTTGAATAGAGATACATACATATACCAGAAGGTGAAAGTCAACAGAAATTAAGGTTGTCCTGTCCTGGTGTATAAACTTGTGTTCTGACTTTCACAATCTCCATTTTGGTGTGTAAGCGTAACCTCAGAAAGGAGGAGTGTTGATTGAAAGAAGGAATAGATTGTGTGACAGTAATTCAGTGGCTTTGTTTCTGAATAGAGAAAGCTACATGAAGTTGTGAGTTTTGCCCCAACAATGAGAGATGAGAACTCGAAGAAGAGCAAGGTTTGAGAAATGCAAGCTCTCTTCAAATTCATTTGCATTTGATTTCTGGGATTGGCATTGCTTACCCTGTTTTTCTTGTTCAAGCTTTCTTGGCCAAAAACATTGGTCAAGAAGTGGTTCAATATCAAGAGCAAAGCAGAGGATTTTCAGGCAGATGATGTTCTCTCCCAAGGTGATTCATCAATTTTCCCACTTTGATGTAATCCACATTCTAGGGCTCTCGTGATGCAAATATTTTGTTTTAAAACCAAAAAGGGCATCATTTCTGCTACTAGTCCTACTGATTTGTCTGTGTTTTTAAACAGTTATTTTTAAAATATTTTTTTATTGTCTGTTTCCATGGGTATGCGCATGCTACTTGCAGCACAAGATCTGCCCTTTGTTGTTTTCCTGCTTCCATGGTTTCTAATTCACCCTTTTGCTATAAAAAATAATTCTGCTTTATTTTGCCTTGTTTGATTGAGTAGGTGCTAAAATGACTGAAAAGAGCACAGCTTTGTTAACTTTACGGTTTTCCTTTTTCAGGTGTTGATGAAGAGTGTAGTAGCAACTACTCAGAGAGGGAGGCATGCACCATCAGGAAAAGCAAATCAGGTTCAATACCTTCTTCACCTTCTTTTCTCTTAGGACCACATCATTCCAAATCCCTCCACTAGATATGGATAAAAAGATACTTATTCAGACCACATTTTTCAGCCTTCATTTGTAAATTTATTTCTTTTTGCTCTTTTTTTTTTTTCTCTTTTCTAGTTTTTCGCGTCCTACTAATTGCAGATGTTTAATGTCATTATTTGATATGTAGAGAGATCAAGCAGATGGTACTCAGACAGATCGCGAAGAGGTAAGAATGACCTTGATAAAGCTCAGGTTACAGATGTGTATAACTATAGGTATGATTCATGCAACTGTGTATAGAACTTGATTACCCTGGTTGTTACTATCGCCATGAAATTTGATAATTTTTATCCTATTGAGCTTCTTTTCGCCCCTTTCGAATACAGAATCTTTGCTGCCACTTGGAATGTAGCAGGGAAGTCACCTCCAAGTTATTTGAGTCTTGAAGATTGGCTTCACACCTCTCCACCAGCTGATATCTATGTTCTTGGGTAAATTACTGTCTGTATAATGTTCCATCTCCTTTACTTACGCAAAATTTCACATACTGAAATATTTTGAATTTTCATGGCTCAGGTTTCAAGAAATTGTACCTCTTAATGCTGGTAATGTTTTGGGAACAGAAGACAATGGTCCTGCAAGAAAATGGCTAGCCCTTATTAGGAGGACCTTGAACAACCTTCCTGGAACAAGTGGAGGATGCCACACACCTTCACCCCTCCCTGATCCTATTGTAGAGCTAGATGCTGATTTTGAGGGATCAGTGAGGCAGAAGACAACCTCTTTCTTTCAACGAAGATCCTTCCAATCCCTGAGTCGTAGTTTGAGAATGGACAATGATATGTTAATGCAACAAGCATGCTTTGATCGCCGTTTCAGTGTCTGTGATAGAGTGATATTTGGTCACCGAGCGAGTGACTATGACCCCAATTATCGATGGGGTTCCTCAGATGAAGAAAATGGCGCTGGTGACTCTCCAATTACAGCACAATATTCACCAATGTCGTATGGTGGTTGTTTCTCTGCAGAGGACAGTGATAGACAGACAGGCACAGGCCACTCAAGATACTGCTTGGTCGCTAGCAAGCAAATGGTTGGGGTATTTCTAACTGTTTGGGTGAAAAGTGATATAAGAGATGATGTTCACAACATGAAAGTGTCTTGTGTTGGCCGAGGGTTGATGGGATATCTCGGAAACAAGGTACATTTGACAATCTATTTCAATAGCAGAGTTTATAATGGACTAGGGAAGGAAACAATTTCATTGTCTTGGATTTTCCAGGGATCAATATCAATTAGTATGTCATTGCACCAAACAAGCTTTTGCTTCATTTGTAGTCATTTGACTTCTGGACAAAAGGATGGTGATGAGTTAAGGAGAAACTCGGATGTAATGGAGATTCTCAGAAAGACAAGGTTTCCCCCAGTCCACGACATGGGTGATGAGAATTCTCCTCAGACAATTCTGGAACATGAGTAAGCCCCTCATCTCCACTCATGATCTATACAATGCATTTCATACTTGGAGATTGTAAATTTAAATAAAACTAAACTTTTGATGTAACTGGTGTAGTCGAATAATTTGGCTGGGGGATTTAAACTACCGGATAGCACTTTCTTACCGTGCAGCAAAAGCTCTTGTTGAGATGCATGATTGGAAGACTTTGTTAGAGAATGACCAGGCATGTTACTATTTTGTTTCTTAACAAGTAATTTATGATTCATCTTTGCTCCTTTCCCATATTAGATATGTTTCTGATCGTTTGATATTTTTTTGTTTCAGCTGTGTATAGAGCAGAGGCAAGGTAGAATCTTTGAAGGATGGAACGAAGGGAAAATATATTTCCCTCCAACTTATAAGTATTCAAACAATTCAGACCGATATGCAGGCGATGACAGGCGCTCAAAACAAAAGAGAAGAACTCCAGCATGGTACTCTTCTTTCTTGCAAATAACTTGTGTGAATCAATGCTATTCCCTAATGAAATGTCCTGGATCATTATTGTGAAATTGTATCATTATTTATGCATACAAACCAAATCTATATTCATGAAGGTGTGATCGTATCTTGTGGTATGGAAGGGGCCTTCACCAATTATCATATGTTCGTGGGGAGTCAAGATTTTCTGATCACAGGCCAGTTTATAGCATATTCTTGGCAGACGTTGAGTCTATTAGCTGCAACCAAATAAAGAAAAGCTCCAGTTCCAGGATTGATGTAGAAGAGTTGTTTCCACATTCACATGGTTATGGCTACACTGATCTGCACTACTTTTGATGAATGCCAATAATCCTTATTCCACATGATCAACTTGACTATTATGAGAGAACTGAAGGTCTACCACGCAAGGTAATTTACCTCAACAAGAAAATTCCAATAAATATTTCCGTTGATTACATTTCCTTCAATTTCAAACATTAATGAAGGTCAAGGTCCAATATGCTCAGTACCTGTACTTCTTCTAAATCGTCTTTGTGATGAAAATTAGTTAGTTAATTGTGAAATGATCATACAGTTTAGGTATATAGCCACACCTAATTTCACCAAACAAATAGACATTTGTAACCACAAGATCCATTTCAAGGAATGTGTACTTATATTGTCAGTTCTTGCTTATTAATTTGAGTGTGCAGAAGTTGATGGTAGAAATATTTCAGAGATTTCTTGATAGTAATGGATTTGACCATGTCGTTCTTCCTAATAAAGTTTCTAGTTGAGATGTCATGCAAGCCTTATCCTATCCTTGACTTGGGGCCCCTACACTTTTAGGTGAGCAATACTGTGAGGAGTTTGCCAGCCAAAATCATGATCGAGACATTTACCCTCACCCCCAAACAAGGTTGTCCTTTGCCCCTCTTTCCTTTTCTTAGTTTCTCTACATTTTTTCTTTCTATTAACTTCTAACCTTCTTCATACATCATTGTTGCAGCTGCAGAGTTTGTGGCTATGCACCAACTATATATATTTGCGGCTCACAACCATATTGGCAGAATAATGGCTATGTGGGGCAAAATAAACCGCATGTTCTCATTTCTCGTGAAAGAGAGGTCAGTCTCTTAAATAGTATTTCGAAGAATTAGTTTAATGAATATAACTTAGTATGAAGTAGTAGTTTTACTTCCTCACAAATTTTCTTGTCTTTGTTATTACTGCAGGGTTTGAAGATTCTAACTCGGGGTTTGACTTATTATTCTTTAACACAACTGTGATAAGCCATGGGAATATTTGTACCATCCTACTGTATCCTTATAGAAAGCTTTAACGATAATCATTGAAGCTAACGACTAAAATTACGTTTTTGTTTTTCTCAACAAGTTGCAACGAAAAGGAAAAAGGAACTATACTACTTTCACTGCTTTATTGGCTTTTACCAGTAACTCATTATTTGTACCCAACGCTAAACTTCTTTTTCCTTTTGTTTCATTCTGATTTAGGCATGTTTCTTTGAGCAACATTTGTTCATTTCGGTCAATGTTTATTCTTAAAGGAATAAGTTCAATTCGCATAATGTTAACAAGAATGATGTTGTCTAAATAATTTGTAACACCAAAAACAAAAGCCTGCGGTCCTTCATGGATCGTCTGGTTTAGAATTTTTTGGTGATAAATATCAGAAAAGCTAATCCGTTAAAGAATGACAAAATTATTTTAGCTATGTAAGAGAAAAGGGTGTACGTAGTAAAGTGTACTTTTTCTTGACTAATTGATCCTTTCACAGAAGAAATTTTCTGACCCCAATAATGACTCACGTCTAAGTTGTCAAAATCTAAAATGTGGACCACCATCATGAATGCAACTTCCACTAACCTTCTCAATAAATGCTCAAGTAAACAAGTGTTTTGTAGGACAAAACCACCAATGAATCTGATGTTCAATCCATATACCCATGTTTTAAGTTAATGCATTCAAAGTTAGTGCCTTCACGCATTTCAGTTGTTTCTGCATTTTTCTCTTATCGAAAAAGGGTCTCTTTAGACAACACATGTGTTTTGCTTTTTATAAATCCCTGACATTTTTATATATTATTATACTTGCATTCTAACTAGTTACAAAAAAATTGGTCAAGCACGTTAACCTCATCAGGAGGTTTTTTGGCACTTAAATCAATTCAATGGAAGTAAAAAAGAATATAAAGCAACTGTTCCTAAGCACGTTAAGTTCGTTATTCTTGGTAACTGCCCAATTATTAGACTTTGTTTTGCAGCTAATATTAATCAAGTTTTGATTACGTCACTGTCAAATGCTAGTTTGTCTTTGTTCGCAAATCAGCACATCAAAAGCATCCTAATGACTGCAGTTTAAAGAGGCAACAACTTGAATAAGAAACAACTAAAAAAAGATAAAGAAAAAGTGTTTTGGCTCCCTACTTTTTTCCTTTTTCTAATAGTAGGTATTGCCTCGCCTTAATAAATTTTGAACTAAATTGAGATGAGTTTATTGCATAAATAAGTGTATGATTCACTGTATTTCAAGCACGACCATATCTCATTTTTTTTTTATAATGAGTGAACTTCCCGGTAATTTATAACATGAACACACACGTGTGGGTGTATAGTTCTTTTTTTCTAATTAGATACTCCTCTCAATACTTTTTACAATAAGAAAAAATATATGAAAATAATAAAAAACATGAGATAGGATACATGTTACTGATATAAATGGAGAAAAACATAAATTGTAAGAAGTTATTGAAGAAAATTGATGTTAAAATGGTATTAGTCTTTCTACAATTTTGTTGTAAAAATTGTCAGTGGCATGTTTCAGCAAGTGATATCATTGTTGGCGTAAGATTGTTGTTCAGTCTGTTCAGTAATTGTCTTCCTATGGCCCATTTCTTGATGCTTGCCCGTGTGCAGTGCAGGAAAAACCTCTTGTTTTTCCCATCCTGCTACTGTTATTAATGTATTATCCGGTTTATGATGTATAGCTAGCTGAGCCCTGCATGTACTACAAATTACAATCACGCAAGTCCATTTCATTTCATTGCTTGTGTCAGAAATCAGAATTCACAAATAACAATGTTCTCAGCCGAGCATGTGTTTGTCCCAATTGATAAAATACATCAACATATTTTATGGCCATGAACTATGTATGCATGAACGTATGTGCCACACCATCTTCTATTTGTCGCCTTAAAATAACGGAACTGAAGATGTATAACTTAAATTTTCTACATAAAAAAGATATTGGTTTATTCACATTGGTAGTACATTAGTGTTAACCCTGTAAACATGAGAGGAGATAGAACAAAATTAAACAGCCTTGACTTATGAAGTTGATGGTTTGAATTTTGAAACTTTCAAAAGCTAGTGCCTTGATTTGGTTGAAACTGTCATCAAGTCAAGCCTATCCACCTTTTAAAAGACAGGGCTGCTTCCCTTTTGCTTAGTTGGGATTCTGTCTGAAATTTCGGAGCCTTCCCTTTGTAAAGTGATTTATGGTATTTCAAGAATAGCATTCGGTACTTGTATTTGTCAATAAACATGTTTCCTTTTTCCATCATGATCACAACTTCATTGGCTCGAACGAAAAATCCACCCCTTACAAATGTATACAACACAGAATCAAGAAGTTCCTGATCAAACGTCATGGAGACGGAAGAAGCAAGACCTTTCATCTCACCCCACAGCTCTGTCACCTCTTGATATTTTCCTCCAGTGGCAGCATACCCTGTGACCATAGAATGAAAAGTTTGAGCATTTGGCAAGTGGCCTAAGCTTCTCATCTTCTTTAGAGCCTTTTCTGCATCTTGCATCAGTTTCTTCTTGCAAAAGAAGTGGATTACATTATTCCAGTCATGCACTCCACAGTCCACTCTCTGCCCTTCCTTGATTTCCTGTAACAGCTTGGTCATTAGCCCAGCTTCTTCAGTCCCCGTTCCATCTTTAGCCATCATGCCAGAATTTTGTTCAGTAACTCTTGGAATTCTAGCCTCTTTCCTCTCTTTAAATAGTTGAAGTGCTCCCTGGGTGTCTTGCTGAAGCACTCTGGATTGGATCATCGCCTCATAAGAGCTTGAGTCAAACTGGATACCAGCTATCCTAGCATCTCTCAGAAGCGATGTGACATCTGCCACCCTATTCGCTCTGCAATATGCTTTCAAAAGAGAGGAGTATACAGATGAACCAGTTCTAACTCCGGCTAGACGCATTTCATCCAGGAGATCATGTGCTTGGTCCAGCCATCCAAGTGAGATGCAGGCGTTAATAACATGAACCAAAGCTGAATTGTCATTGGAAAATGGAGAATCTTCTCTTTCTGCCTTGAGAAGAAACACAGCTAAATCTTTGGTCTTGCCAGCTTCTAGCATAGCTTTAACTAATTTTACATAAATTGTTTCAGTTGGTTGCAATATACCATGCTTGGTTGTGATCAAGTCCACCCGCATCTGCAACTTTGATAATAAAGAACCAAGTATAGCTTTGGACTCTGCCTCAAGCTTTGAGAAGTTCCTATCTTTAGAGAACTCCTCATAAGATAATACAGCACTTGAATTTGACCTGTTATTTTGTAAACTATCTAAATCTTTACTGTTGTTCAAACTATGCACAGAAGCCAGTCCAGGAGAACGGTTATGATCAATTCCATGTGCATTCATCATAAATTTGGCAGCTGCAAGAGAATTTCTTGCTTCCTTTGCTTTCCTAAGCATTTCCAAAACCATGTTTGATGCAGAATCTAGATCCCCAAATTTCAAATGGCATGTCAATAAACAATTATAGAAATGTCGAAACTGTAAATCAGTTAGATTTGGAGCTTCCTCTACGTGCCTTTGCAGCTTTTTGAGCTCTTCCCTTCTCCCATTTCTCTCGTATACACGTGCCATTATTATCAGTAAGTGTGCATCTGCTTTGACACCAATTCGAGGCATCATATCAAGAAGCTGTTCTGCCTTCCTAGATGACTCAAATAGGAGGCACCCTGCCAAAGCAATGCTAAAAGCAGCACTGTCTGGCTTCATGGCTATCAAAGGTGCATTGCTCTTTTTACGCGGCTCTACTCTATTGTTCTGGAACAAATAACCTATTTCAAGAATCAACTCAGCAGCAAGATAACTTCCTTCTGCTGTTTGTGACATGTGCGCTAAAACTGCAGACCAAGCAGTGGCTGGGGGAAAATGCTCCATATCTATCATCTTTCTTAAAATGGTTGATGCTGGAACTGGTAGTCTGGCTTTTGCAAGGCCAAAGCTGAGGTAGATAAGCACATCCTTTTCCAACAAATCTTGTTTACCTTTCTCAATAGCACGTTCTACCAACTCATAAGCCTTACCTAGCAATTTCGTATCAAGGCTGTCCACATAGCTTGTTACAAGCTTACTGATGACTGATTTTCTGGGAAACCCCTCCATGTGCATATGCTGCTCCAATAATTTCCACGAATAATCTAATTGATTCAAATCGATAGCATTTTGTATCTCCAAACTAACTTTGGCAGGGTCTTGAGCATGGATCAGGATTCTTTCAGCCACACTAGAGAAATATAGTCCCTGAAGAGCAAAATTATTCTCTGATCCCAGTAGAAATGCTGGTGAACTTGATTTAGCTAAACAAGAGACAGCCGACTTAACAATATACCTGACACTTTTGTCACTGGAAACTTGGGCTGTTCTATAATTGCATTTAGCAACCATGACACTTAAAACCAAAGGGATATCAGGCCCCGTTTTGAGCTTTCTCACTCCAAGCATCTTTAACTATAAGCAATTTTGGGAAGATGAATTTAAGAATGAAATCAATAAAAACCTGCACAATCATAGTGTCCTTGGTAAACAAAATGCATAACAAATGTTACACTAAAATAGTATAAACAAATCAGAGTTATACTCAAAACGTGGAATGAGCAGTGTTGAAACTTAGTTTCAACAAGAGGAGTCTGGTTAAACAAAAATAAAAGCAGGTTTAGAAGTGCATTATGGTAACAGCCAAAAATAAAATTGAAAATTCAGAATTATTACATTTGTAAGTACATAAAACATCTCCAGAAAACCGATATAATTATGCAGGTTAAAATTAAACTTTACTTATTTTAATTACATCTAACTTGTGACACAAAAATTAAAACTTGCTTTGGCATCATTCCTTAAGCACTTTTCACAAACTACAGACAATTATTACAAAGAAAGAAAAGAGTCGACAGACATGAACAACGGCAGAAACCCGATAAAAGTTTGAAAGTTGGTACTTTCATCACTATAAACAATTAAAGAAGTGAATATAATCTCATAAACCAAGTGGGTCGCTAGTAAGTGGGGAAAATGTAAGAATTAAGGTCTCACCAGGATATGAGTAAGTGGTTGATGCCCATGATTTCATTTCATTTGATAAACAGCCAGACAAGGCAGCGAACAGCAACCACTTGGTTTGTCCACTGCTCAGCTCTGCTCTGCCCATCAACACACACAAACCAACCATGAAACCACCGTACCCGACTTCGATCAGCCACCGTGGAGAGAGGCTAAGCCCTGAATCAGTTAATCAATGCCCTTGCTTTGGGTTTTAGTTTTATGGGCCAATTGCTTTGGGTTTTAGTTTTATGGGCCAATGGGGGTTTTTAAACGGGTCTTTCTTCCTTCACCTCCAAAATTTCTTCTACACCTCCGAACTTTCTTTAAATTCTCAAAAAACCCTTTGACCATTTAAGAAAACCCGTAGACACCACACCCTCAAAATTATGTCGACTTCCGGAAGTCAAAATATATAACTTCCGAAAGTCAAAATATATCACGAAAGTCGATTTTCGAAAGTCAAAATACATAACCAGAAGTCGACTTCCGGAAATCAAAATGTATCACTGAAAGTCGAATTCCGAAAGTCAAAAATCATCACCGGAAGTCAACTTCTGGAAGTCAAAAAATATTTCCGGAAGTCGACTTCCGGAAGTTGATTTCCGTAAGTGAAAAACAAGTTTTATTCTGAATATTTTCAATTCTTTTTAAAATTTATATTTTTTAACTTCTAATGATTTTTTTAGTTTATTATTTTATTTATTTTTTATGTTTTCATATTTCTTAATATATATTTTTTTAAACAACATTAATATCTATATATATAATTTTATTTTTATTTAATATACTGAAAAATAAATATAAATATAAAAATAAGTAAAATTAAAATAATATTAAACTTTAAATAAAAAAAACAAAAGAATACAAAATTTATTCTGCTTCATTTAATTTTATTTAATATTTAAATTCATTTTAAATAATAAAAATTTAAATTAAATAAAAGAAAAAAGAAAATATATATACAAATATATATATATATATATATTCGTTTTTTAAAATTTAAAATTTCATTATTTATATATTATTTATATATGTTATTTTAATATGATTTTTTTAATTTTTTTAATATGGAAATAGAAGGGTACAACAGATGCTATAATGATTAATTAACCAGCAGGAACTAATTCTCAGATCATTCCCAAATACCGACTTTTACATTATGCATTCTATGCTTGGACCTGTTATTGAAAGTC
>Ga0214545_1003982_pt1 | contig 27864 bp, 9 predicted proteins | sample CNSS4metaG_FD_160064 | JGI IMG/M metagenome (GOLD analysis project Ga0214545, IMG submission 160064) | Root nodule microbial communities from cowpea collected in UCLA plant growth center, Los Angeles, California, USA - CNSS4 | ecosystem: Host-associated > Plants > Roots > Nodule | place: USA... | reverse complement strand
TAACATCCAAAAAAAATATATATATATATATATATATATATATTATATTAAAAAAATGATTTATTATTATAAATAACAATATTTATAACAATATACAAAGAATTTTTTTTTTGTCCACATTTTAAAATTCTAATTTTATCCTTTAAAATATAATTATTTATTAAATTTTTAAAAATTGTTCGTTACGTTTACAAATTTTTTATAAAATTGTTTATCTGCTTTTTCTTTTTCTTTCTATTTATCAACCGTTATTCTCTTATTTTTTTGGTATATTTCACTTTATTTTTAATAAATATAATTTTATTTTATATATTAACTTAATAACACGCATATTTAAAAAATGTCTACACACAGATACAATATAGCACCTGTGTTACACTGGTCTCTATAATAATAATAATTTGTAAACATATAAATATGGCAAGGACTAACTAACTGCTAACAACTTCAAATAATCATGTATAGTTGCAATTGTTATAAAAAAATTCAATGTATAAGAAACATAAATTAATAATATTATATATATATATATATATATATTATAAATTTATTTTTAACATAATTATTAGTTTATATAATTGATAAAAGAGAAGAGAGCGATAAGAATGCACATGGGAACTGCAAACCTTATCTCCTCTATGATCATTAATGAAAAAATCTGAAACCAAATGTTAAAAACAAATCTAAAAGAATAGTGTTATCAAAATATAGTTAAATTTAAACTAAAAGTAATTATTACTTTAATTCTTATAAATAGGGATGAGAAATGATGGAATCAAAATGTAAAAAGAGGTTGAACTTGAAAAAGGAAAAAAAAAATAGAGAGATACAATGTTGTAAGTTCATCAAGTATAAGAAAGAAAGATAAAGGATATTTTGTATTATTTGTAGGTTGAAGACAATCATCCAAAAAAATAATAGGTTTAGTTTTAATTTTGTTAGGTTTATTCTTATTATTATGACTTTAAGATAATTGTTTTGATCATGTAATTTGAACTATACTATTGAAATATATGTGAGAATATTATTTATTATGCATTCAATCATATTTATTTAATTTTATTAATATTTATTTGAATTATATGTTATTATGACTTGATTTGGGATATGGTATTAAAACTTTATTAGATTGTTATGGGCACCAATTTAAATTTCATTTGAATTAGTGTTGGTTAAAGTTTATTTCATTTTAATTATTTTGCAATTGAGTTACAGGAATATAAAAAAAAAAATTATAAACACACGTTACATATGGATATATCCATGGAAAATGTTACTCATTAGTTACATACATATCTATTTTCGTATGTAATGTCTTTATTAGTTACATACGAATTTATTTCGTAGGTGATGTCTTCATCAATTACATATGGATTTATTCCGTATGTAATATTACATACGTAATTTTTTCATATGTAAAATTACCGACGCTTATTTTACATACGGATTCTTTTTCGTATGTAATCCGTCAGAATTATTCAATTACATACAGATTTAGGACTTTACATACGAATTTTGTTCGTATGAAAATTGATTTTTTTTTGTAGTGAATATAGGTGGTGAGTGAAGCGAAAAAAAAAACTATATAATCAAAGTTTCGATACAATCTTGGTATATCTTCCACAATAATTAAGGTAAGGGGAGAAGACATTTATCATTTTATATTTTTATTTTTATTATCTTTTTATCTATTCATAATTTTTTTATTTTTATATTTATTTTAAGTGAGGTGTCCCTAACCTCGTTCTAATTTAAATTTCCTTCTTGTTCTTATTTATTTATTTATATTCATCTCCAGTTGTGCACTGATCCTATTTATTAAATTTATATTTATTCTCATTTATTTATTTTATATTTATCTCCAGTCACGTATTGATCATCTTTATTTATTATATTTATTTTTAGTTATGCACTGATCCTATTTATTTATTTATGCAATTATATGATTTAATATCAAAATAAAACTTATGATAAATAAATATTTGATTATTGTAGTTGGAGATATGACCTTCGGGATTTAAATGAGTAGTTAGTACTCAAGATGAAATGTTCTTGAGTTACTTCATTGGCCATGACGAGACTCAATTATCTTGATTACACCAGTGCAGCAAGGACTTTTGGCCCCGGTTATTTTCGTCATTTTGCCTCGGTTTTAGACCCGAGGCATATTGGGACGAGACCAAAAGGAGGAACCTTTGGTCTCAGTTGCAAAGGAACCAGAGCTATAGAAGGACTTTTTTGCTTCGGGTATATGAGAACTGAAGCCATATTCACGCACCAGCTGCAGTGTTGCTTTCACCCACTGCGCCACCAACCTGCAACAACGCACAAAACTGCAGCGTCGCCAGCACGCAGTCCACCATGGAATCACCGTTCACGCACATAGAAACGCAGCAGCAACACCTTCATCGCGACGCACCTGCGGCAGCACACCACCGTGCCACCATGCTCCACTGCACCTGTGACGGCGCACCTCACCATGACAACCACAACATCAGAACCAACAACCACCACTACCTTCACCATGCGCAAAACAACAGGCCAATCTCCTTGGAGTAGAGCTGAAGGGTCTCAATGCCATCGACGGAGGTCGCGGCAGAGGCACCCGCAGCTGAGAAGGCTTCACCCTCGATCTGGTGAGCGGCGGTGGAGGCTTCGTTGGATGAGAGAGTGTCGTAGCATTTGGATAGTATATAGGGGTTTGGCTGCGGCGGAGCCTCTGTTTGCGGTGGAGCGGAGGGTTGGTCCGGTGTGGTTTCGATGTCTGACATAGTAACGACGGAAAGGCGAATATGGGATTTGTGTCTATGGAAAAATAGTGTGTTTAAAGGGTTTGAAAATCAAAGGGAGGAAGAGAAAGAGCACCTGCACACGTGAACCAGAGGAGAAAAATTTGGGTTGGCAGCAGCGGAGAGAGAGAGAGGAAAGAGTTGTAGAGGCACGGAGAAGAAGGGGGTTCGCGAAATTGAAACCCTAAATAAATCCTATGGCTTCGGTTCCTTTAACAACCGAAGCCATATACCCCTTTTTGGCATCGGGTCTTGTTGGACCGAGGTATATAATTCTCTTTGGCATCGGTTTTGGGCGAACCGAGGCCTATAACTCTCTTTGGCTTCGGATGTTAGCTGAACCGAGACATAAAACTTGTCTGGAATTGCAAAAATGCCACCGCACCATTATATGTTTTGGTTCCTGGCCAATCGAGACATATAAGGCGAGGTAAAAAGGAAATTCTGCACTAGTGTTAGTTTCTACAAAATTAATCAAAATCTTTATAAAGTAAAATAAAGATCCAAGTTTTATTGATTTGAAAGAGTTTTCATTTATTTTATTTTATTAAGATATGTCATATTTTCATGTGATAGTTGTCTCACTTTCCTATTTTATGATTGTGTATGAAAAACAAAATCTTATAATCTCATCGTAGATAGCTGCCCCTAACATGCCTGACCCTTTCTTCGCTAACATTGTGGCGGTCTTCCTGGGAAATGCGTGACAAACAAATGTAGTAAATAATTATGTGACATTTCAGGGAACATGAGCTTGAAGGAAAAATTGGAGTCACTTTTTACTTACCCCCAATAGTCCAAGTGAATCATATTCATAACATTTTTCCTCCACATATTTAAAGGCTAAAGGCTAATATACGAGGGCGAAAATGTAAATAAATAATACTTCTTCCTCTTCTAGTGTAGAAAATATAATATGTACCAAAATGATGTAAATTTAAGATGCATATAATACTGTAAAATATATAAATATATGTATATGTGAATATTTTATGTTATTGTAAAATTATGTGTTAAAATTTTTTAAGTATAATATAGAAAATAATAGTAAAAAAAAAATTGGTTGCCACAAAAACAATATATGTATACCTTTTTTTAATTAAATACCCAACAACTTAAATATAACTGTAGTGCACTAAAATTACATATATCAATGGTTAAAATACTCCGATAGTCCTCGTTTTGGTTCAGAAATCTCAAATTGGTCCTCGAATTTTAATTGATCTCAATTTCGTCCTCATTTTTGTAAATGTGTTTTAAATCAACCCAATCGTTAACAATGTTAAAATTATTAACGTTAACTTCATTTTAATTTTCTGACATGGCTTTATGCATTATTTTGAGGACTGAAAAATGGGTGTGTGGACCCTGATAATTAAAATAAGCACCATCCTTGAAACCCTAAATTACTGAATTAGGGATTGGAATTGGGTGGTGAAGGTAGCGAATGCGATTTTCACTGCACCATGAAAAAAAATTGTAGCCAACAACTTCTTCACTTGCACCCTGTCCAACAAAAAATCAACACCACCAATTACATACCAATTACAAAATTAGGTTTTCCAAAATCAAAATACGAAAAAAAACGTCCACCAAAACAACAAATTTCATAACTTGAACTTTCGGCAACCCCAAAAATTTCTCCCCATGTTCTTAGGAGTTCTAGCAGTTCTCGTGATTGCCTTTTCACCGCAATAGCAAACAGGTGTTAAATCGAACCTCCTCACCGCACCTCCATAAGAAGAAACGTTGGAATCTTTCATTTCCCAACCATTGCAAGTGCAGGACGAGCAAGAACGAAAGAGAGACATTACCAATCTTACCAAATCAGAACGCAGGAGACAACTTCACCTCACCCTTTTCAAACCCTAAGCTTCAAAAGTTATGAACTTTTTAAAAGAGAAACCAAGAACACATGTTCCAAAACAACTGAATGACACGTCAGAATACACAAAACAGCCACATCATCAGGAATAAATGCCGTTTGTCAACTGATAACGAAAAGGGTTGATTTAAAACACATTTACAAAAATGAGGACAAAATTGAGATCAATTAAAATTCGAGGACCAATTTGAGATTTCTGAACCAAAACGAGGACCATCGAAGTATTTTAACCTATATCAATTCTAGTATTTACAAATATAGATATTTGTTGGTTACCAACAACCTCAAATTCATCGGTAAAATATATGATAGTGTCTTCTTCCTTTTCTACTTTGTTTATTAACTAGCAGTCACGCCATCACCACCGTGTTCAAGTGATTTTCCTCAGACCACCACTATCATTGTCAACTTTAACTGGCCATCATCATCGTCATCGGTGTGTGCCACCAACGAGTCTCCCATCAGTCACCACCGTTTGCATCACTCACAAGCTCGCCCACCCATGTCCTCATCCTCCTCTTCTTCCTCATTTGTTGCTTCTCTTCTTTTCCTCCTCCTCACTCATATTTTATTAATATAATAGAAAATTCCTTATCGTCCAAAGTGTTGATTGATTTATCAATGGAAGTATCTGTTGATTATGATGATAACTTACCAACAGATTAAAAATTGTCGATAATTATGATGGTAAGATTCTGAGAGAACTTTTTGATCGACGAATTTTTTAGACTCATTTCACTTTGACGAAAGTACCGGCCGATAAATTTAAATATAAAATCCTTCGATAACATATTTCGATAAACAAAATTATTATAGTATTACATTTGATCGAAAAAATACGTTAAATTTTCTCTACCACCTTGTTGTCAGAAATTTCTTTTCCATACCCTTTCATTTTATTAATAAGGTCGGTAATACAAGTAAAATATTGTTCAACGTTTTTTTGATTATCTCACATTTGTTACAATTTCTCAACAAGTATTACAACTTTGATTTCTGAGTCTTCCTTACTCCTTTGTATGATAATTTTAAAGTATCCCATACATTTGTGGCATTTTTAAAATTTACAATTTTACGAAAAATAAAATTGTTTACTTGTCATTGAATTTGTGATTGTGCCCACTTATCCTTTCATAGTAAACTTAGATTAACATAAGTGAATATTGTGAAGCATTATCAACAACTTCATCATCTAGTTTTCTATCTGGTTTGGGGTCTCACTATACAATACTATAGTTGATATGTCACTTTTAAATATATGTTTTTTATTTATTTTTTTTATCAGCAAAGAATATTAATATATATACAGAGACACTTTAGGGGTGCCTCAACCCTTATACAGATCCTGATTTTACATTGAGGTTCTTAAATAAACTAAAACAACCTAATAGATGTGTATAGCAAAAAGATTAAAGGCAAATAGAGGACCTTGCATATTCAAAGTGCAACTAAAAAGTACCACCTTAAGAATATCCACTCATAGGTACTTGTTCAAGTTGGTAAACATTGGCAATTATTGGATTCATTCCTTTTAGTCCAGTGTTAGATTCAAATTCATTCATGATATCTATTTGAGAGTTTCCTGATCAGTAAATAGGTATGTGTGTAACATTTTGTTCCCTGACCAATTACTCAAAATTAAACAGCAAAGTGTTATGCGTCCAGTAAACCATTGCACCTTTTAAGACTTTCCCTGTGAAATATTTTGCATAAAGCAAAAGAGACCTCTAGACTGAATAGTCTGAGTGGGTTATAACACATGTTTTCTCCATATCATATTTTGATTAAAAGATTCTACGTTATTGATTTGATGCACTCAATTGGCACAAATTCCAAATATATTTTTTATATAGTTATAAGAACTCTCCTCTTTCTCCACCGCAATATAATCTTCTCTATTTTTCTTATACCTACATTCTCTTTCATAGACTCACAATAACAATGTTAAATTTAATGAACTCTGGTACCAATTTGATATTAGCGTGCGACATGATATTATGATATCTCACTAAAGTTTACGTTCACTTAAGCATGAAACTAAGAGAGGAAATTCTTAAAGCATTATTCAATTACTCATCATTTATATTATATAATATAATATATAATAATGTCTTTTTATAAGCTTCATAAAATACATTAAATAATTATAATAAATAAATAAGATATAACTACTTCTTACTTAAATAGTAGTAACAAAACCCAAAAGAAAAAATATTAAGACAATTTCATATACGTACAGTGTTGTCATATACAATTTATGATGACTTTTACCTACAGTGTTGTCAACAACTACTTGTTGAACAAATTGAAGTTTATTTGTCATATGCTTAAAACCTTAGTGGAATATTATTAAGAAATCCATTTACGTGGTCACCATAAAGCTTTACGGAATGTTAATTTTTTTAATCATCAATTGGCATGAACCATCACTAATTACAAACATTACGAGGGAGAAGGCATGAAGAAGAAGCAGCTGAGAAGAAACACAGAATGTAAACCAAAACCATGATTATAATTATGATTACGTAAATTTAAATTTATTTTATTTCTAATTGACGTGTGATTTCTAATAATACCATTTAAATAAACTCTCTAGCGTAAAATAATAAATGTACTACAGTGAAATATAAATTTGTTTGGAATTTGAGTGTTTTTCTGTAACGTGTGGACTTTTTGACTTTGACTTACTATGTAGAAGATTGACTCCATAGACTGCGTTTGGTTAGTTATTAGATTTGGAATATTTAGAATAATGGGATGGTGTTTTTGCGTAGAGATTGCATCAACCTTTGGGAACAAGTTTCCTAGTACCTTATATCACAGAAAAAAACAATGACGAATGTTGATTATTTAGTAAGGGATGCTATCTCTCATGATGTTGGAAATCTGTCCGATGAGGTGCGACTTGCCCGACACGTACTTATAAAAGTCATGATGAAACGACGACGATTAAACAAAACAAATTTAATGAGATATTTCCATTACCTGCCACATTCAATTCCTTGCAACTAACGTTTTGACAGATTTATGTAGAAAAAAAAATATAGGCATAAATGAATAAATGAGGGAAGTAGTATGGTACATAAACTTGGAAGTTAAGATGCATGGAACTCCGAGGAAACTGCACAACATATAATATCAGTCAGCACAAAACTTGCTTTACGTGTGTCAGAAAACTTCCCTCACACGTCACAAGTCACTATTCAGAAATTCAAGAGCTGAACAACAATGACTAAATTATGTGGCAAGATCAGAGAGCCCTAGTTAATAAAACATTAACTTAAATGAACATAATTAAGGTGACAGTTTATTTTGTTCTGTCGTGTACGAGACTTCTTCACTGAAAGTTTGGAGAGGGAAAAGTTATGTTCATAAGTAGTCAACTATGTAGTTTATGCTATATCATTTTTCATAAATTTCTCTATATATCTTTTTTTTTTTCAAATCTTTTAATCAGTATTGGACTGACTTCTATAGAAAAAGAATAAAATTTGTTTCCCATAAATTTCTTTTAGTGTATTTTAGTGTTTATGGTTTCTTTTAAAAGGATATATTCCATTAATTTGCAATAAAAAACAATTAATATTTGTTAAAGTGTCAATAAAATTAAATTTTCCAAAATGAATTATTTTAGGACAATTAATCATAATTGCCAAGAATCTATTGGGTTTACTATTAAAAATAATTCATATTTTTTGTCAATTTTGTTTTAATTTATTTTTATAAAATACTTATAAATTTTGTTATAAAAAAAATTTTGCAGAAAATTGTTGTTAATTTTTTACAAAACATTTTATATAAAACACTTTTTGTAATAAATCTTGTGAAAAATACTTACAAATTTTATAATTTTATAAAAAATAGTTACCCACAAAAAAATTACCGCCAACTACAATTCATAGAAAAAATAAAAATAAAAATTTAACAAATTTAAAAAAAAAAATTCATATAAGTAATTGTTGAAATCATTCAATTACCTACGAATCATGACAGGTGAGTTATTAAAAATCTGAAGTTTAACTTGTTTGACGCTTACCCATGTGATCGTGCACATACAGATAAGAAAGAAGAAGAAGATTCTATTTAAAATAAATTCTCACACAGGAAGTTTTCACGAGATTGTTTGTCTCATCAATTTTCTCTGTCCCAAAAATTTATTTGGAGTTCGAGTTTGAGGAAATTACTACTATAGGATGCATTTTACAAGGAATCTGAGTTATATTGAACTTAATAATGATATATATAATATGTAAGTGTGAGTCAAATTCTTACGTGATAAGAATGAGAAAAATAACATCTTATAAAAAAAAAAAAACTGACTTATAAATTCATTATCAAAATTTTTTTCATTGAAATTAGTACCAAATTTTTATGTGAAAACTCAGATATTGTTCACTTTTTTTTACCAGCAAAATATATACATATATTAATATATTAATAATAGAACATTCTTATGTTATTCGCGTTGTGTCTTTCAAATGACTCCATCTCTAAAGACCCGTTCCAAAATAACTAGCATTGATTTTTGGCAGCCTGTTTTTCAAAATTACAACTAGATATGTTCGTATATTTTTACATTCTAAATTTACATATGAATTCTACTATCAAATGAATTTAGATTAAAAAAATTATACAGACTCTCATACAATGTAATATTTAATGTTTTTAAATAAATTATTCTTAGTACTTCATAGTTTTAATCCACAACTGCATTATAATAGTATAGTTATATATTTATATAATTTAGGATAAAATGTGTTTTTAACATATCAAGTAGGTATTGAAACAATTCTTTTAGTATAACAAAAAGACGATTTTAATACATTAATTTTAATTTTATTAATTTTGTTAACTAAAAAAATCTTAATTTAATAATTTTAATTCATTAAATATATTAAATATTTACATAAAAATTATTATATAAAAGTGTTATATATTTATTTTGAAATTTTAAATATAATTAAGTACTGCTTCATATAAATTAAGACTCACATTCAAACTTGCAATTGAAGAGAAAATAAAAGTCACTGTAAAATGATTTTAGAAACGATTAATAATGAGGAACAAATGTTTAAAAAAGCCAATGACCCGTAAGGAAAAGCAAATATATTTGTGGTTGGGGATAAATATGTAATTTTGTTTCAATTTCTTCAACATGGCTTCATAGTTACACTATTAGAACTAAACTTATTATACCAATATTGCTTATTTTACTAAAAAATAAAAGTTCTAATACTTATTGTTATACTGAGAACATATGTTATATCCTATAATCATCTCAACATAAACATGATAAAATATGTCTTAACTATATACTCTTTAAGTGTAATATTAAGATTAGTTTCTTTTATCGATGAATGGATTTAATTAAATCTTGCCTTACATATTTTGAAATGTTTACTAGAAGAAATTCAGCGTAATATTATCCTATGAAGACTTCGCCCTGGAAAAGTATAAGAAAAGTTATGACCATCATCTTACAAACTCTTACCTTTCTACATTTGATAATAGTTCGTGGAGAAGGAAAGAAATTGAGAAAATAAAATTAGTCCTGCGTTTAAATGACTTCGTTCTAGATAGTAAGGTTGGAGAAAATTTATCTTCTAAAATAAAAGAATTACATTATTTTTCTTTTTATATAATTTTATTGAAGATTTATGCGAAAAGAATGTTAGAATCGTGGATTCACCACTAAATCATAAACTATAGCTAATAGTCAGGACACAACTCTTTTAACTTAAGAGTGTAATAGTCAAAGCGCCACGATTCGATTGTGACTCGGCCCACTTGACCTCTGTCATGGGACAATTAATGTCACATGCAACCATCTTTCCCTCAACAATTGTCTTACTAGAAATCTCAATTGAAATATTATGACTTGATCCACTTGACTTCCGTCACGGGACAATTGTGCAACCCGCAATAGAAAAACTACATATTTCAAAACAAGAAATGAGATTTCATTGGTAGAGTAAAAATTCATTTCATTCTCATATTAATGAGTACGAGATTTTTGTTCGATCTTCGTCTCAATTGTGCATAAATATAAAATAATAACTATTTATTATTTTGTAAAAATAAAGATAATATCATATTATTAAGTATTAAATGTCAAAATAATACACATTTTTTATTCGATGTGAAAATGATAATATTTGAAATCGTTGGTAACCGACTGATATTTATATTTTATGAATAATGATATTTTGACTACTAAATTTTGACAACTTTCTCTTATAACATGAGGTGTCATATTTTAAATGATTTTGGAATATTAAGAATGAGAAAATGAAAAAATAACAAACCACTTAAAATATGACATCTCATATTATAAGATAAAGTTGTCGAAATTTAGTAGTCAGAAAATCATTTTCCATATTTTATATACCAGAAGTGATATATATGATTTTAGTGCACTGCTGATATATTTAAGTTGTTGGGTATTTAATTAAAAAAAAAAGTGCATACATATATTGTTCCTAAGTTTGTATAAAGTACCCACCAAACATTCTTCTTTTAGATACAAACTCAAATGAAAGAGAACTCTCTATCTTCGTAAGGAAACAACATTGAAACAACAATTTGGTTAGTGCACCTTAACTGGAATGGCAGTGATACCATGACTTGAATTTTTAGGGTTTACATGAAACCCTGTAACTTCATTCTCAAATCCTCTACAGCTCACCATTTCTATGTCTTTCTCTGGTTTAGCTTGTGCAGATAAATTATCAACTACCTTTACTGCGAAATGAAGAACCCCGTTACGTCGACCCTCCCAGCTCCTCAAACCGTAACAAAACATCTGAGACACACTTTCGGATAAAACATTGTTGTTTTTGGCAAGAAGTAAATCCGAAAGAGCAATCCTTGCTACACCAACAGGACGAAATCCTTTGTATTTCTTGCATTGAACCTCAAACGTCACAGACCTTGCATAGGAAGGAACCTCCAACAACAATTTCTCATTCCATGCATGCACTCCATCATCTCCATTCTTCATTTGGGTCGTGCAACACTTCAAAGACTCTGCACGAACAACAACATAGACCTCATCGGAAACTGAATTTCGATCCACACTTATGTTTTCTCCCGACATAACTGTGATCTCCAAGGTGAGTTTTTGCTGTTTTGCTTCCATATCTCTGACACTTTTAGAGTACCTAATAACAAGGTTTGCACTCAACTAAGTAATTTATTTAAGGTAAGAAAACAAGTAACAAAGTGTGTAATGATGTTGAGTACGTAGTGTTTGGGATGAAAGGATTTGAAGAATGAAGGGGTTTAAGTAAGAGGTTCTGCAGATGAAGAAGTGAGGAAACAACCGTTGCAACTTACGAGCAATGTGTTTGTAACGTACCGTGTATGCGCAAACAGAGAAAAAAAGGTTCACATTGACCACAAACTTTTCTAATGTTCGAACACACGCATATAAAGACTATCGTAAATTCCGAGGAAATTTAATTTTGGCCTCGCATTAATTACGGTTCCTATGACAAATTGTGTCCTTTTATTGTTGAAATATCAATGATTTTTCCCTGTGGGATTAGCTGTATACATGTTTTATCATGTTTTAATGCAATTAGAACACTTTTTATGAGTGTTCTTTACAAAAGTTGTATTCAAAGTAAAAGTATTATTTTAACGTAGATTCTACATTACTAGTTTCTCTCTTAAAATTGAAAATGGCTGTTTAGTTTGGAAACAAAAAGACGTGGTATTTAATTTCTTTTTATAAAGGTTACAAATGCAAATGCTGTAGTTTGCATCATGTTTCTATATTAATTAATTTTATAACTGATGTTACAAATAAATATTATATAAGTGTATAACGGATCAGGGTCTACTTTTATATCAGTTAAAAAATAATCAATGTAAAAAATTGACTTTAGTATTTACAAAATTGTTATCTCATATTTTTACACGAATTTTCGTAATAAATTGATATTATACTAGCAAGATAAATTCATTTATTTGTTTTTGTACATGTATGTTCCTTGATCGATTTGATCGTTTGAACCATCATTTGTTTTGTAATATCTTTTTTTATGGTTCAATATCCTTATATCATGTTATTTATTTATTTTTTGTAAGGGGGCGGTGGTCGGGGAAAATTGTTGTATTTAAAATTGATAATGAAAATTGTGAAATTAGCGATGGTTATAAAATATCAAATTACAAATTTTAAAAATAACACTCCAGGACAACTAATGTGACGGATATGATATTCATATTGTCTAATTAACAGAAAGATTTAACTATCAGACACTTGAAAAATATATAATTTTTTAATACTCCATATATTACAAAAATTTATTAAGAACGTTTCCAAATTTATTATAGTCTTAAAATTTAATCAAGCTTTTTCAAGACATATTTCGAAAGACTTCGAATCGATTCTGGTGTGAAAACGATATAATTTTTGGTTGATTTGAAAATAACTATATTTTTGTCGGTTGTTTTAAAAAAGGATTTACATATCATTCGAAATATAATATGTAAATAGGGATGATAAATTAGTTTCTAATAACTTTTTTAAATGTCTTAACTTTGATGCAAAATCTTCGAATTAACTATGTACACGTATCGATATAAGTATAAATATATTTGTTTTTCAATTTGTACGTGCGCACAATAGAATATATGAAGATAATAAATACGAATATTTAATTATACTTATTTATTAATAAATATATGTATCAAAATATTTGATATAATTATTAATAATTTAATTTAAATATATTTTTTAAAAATTTAAGTAATTCATTAAAGAATTATTTAAAACTATCTTCATATTTTTTTTATTAGAGTTATACAACTGACGTCATTTTATATATATATATATATTTATTTATTTATTTATTTATTTATTTATTTATTTATTTATTTCATTCAAGTAAGATATTCTTAGATTTTTAATCTAATGCCGGTCATATATAAAATAATTATACATATTATAAATATTAGGTAAACAAATGCGGTATCACGCTTGTCCGTATAATTTTTTAAGTATGCATGATATTATATTAGTAGGTAGTTAATATATAAATTAAAATTATATTTATTAAAAATAAAGTGAAATATATCAGAGTAAATAAAAGAATAACCATTGATAAATAAATAAGAAGAAAAAAAATAGAAATAATCGATTTTATAAAAAGCTTGTAAAATAACGGTCAATTTTTAAAAATTTAATAAATTATTATATTTAAAGGATAAAATTAATATTTTGAAATATGGACACAAAAAGTGAAATCCTATTTATATATTATTATAGATTAAGAACACCGGCTATTATATTTAATAAATTATCAAATAAGTTATTAAATTAATTTAAAAAGCTTTATATATATATATATATATATATATAGATATTTATATTCTTAATTAAATATTGGTCGTATATATAATATAATTATATATTAAAAATTACAAGCCACAAAAATCTGGCGTAGAAGTTTTAAGATGAGAGAATCTAGCACGAAAAGACGAGTGCGAGGAGCACTTATGGTGGTGTGCGGAGCGAAATATGTGGCATAGTAAAGTTATTATTGTTGTTTTAGGATCCCATCCTAACTCGACTAGAGAAGTCGTTATTGGCTATGTCGATACCGGCGAACTACAAAGGCTCTTGCAAATGGTGTTGAGACGACGAGAGATCTGTGGTGAAGGGGGCTAGGGTTAGGTCCCTTGTTCTGCCTCTACTTACTTTATGTATGAAGCTAGAAGTTTTTATTTTAATAAGTAAATATAAATATGTATTTAAATAGCGTATCTGGGATACTCCAACCCTTATACACAATTTATGTATATTGTTTCTGAAACACTTTATTCCTGCTATATTGATATTCTATCAAGAGTTAATTTCTACATCTTATTATTGTGTCTTTTTCTGTTTTTTTGATCTCAATAAGAGAACTACTATTACAAATGCACGTGTAGTGTATGTTAGATAAACTTAAATAGAATAAAGTAGTTTATGTTATAACCGTTTTTGGTATTTAATATATACAAGTCGTTGGATAATTAATGTGCTAACCGTTTATAATCGTTGGGTAATTAATGTACTAGTCGTTTCTAGTTGTTGTGAATACAGCAAACAAAAATTTTAAGCTTATAAATTGTATTATTGATAATATGAATAAAACACAACAACAATAAAATGAATAAGTTTTTTCTTCCAAGAATTTCTTTTTCCTAATGATATATGTGAAAATTTCAAAAAATTTGGATCAAGCATTTGATTGTCTATTTTCAACAGTCTATTTTTGTTTTCAACAAAAAGATAGATAGAAGCATCACAAGATGACTAGGGGAAAAGAAATGAGACAGTGTATGAAAAATGAAACAAGACATGAATGAAAAATCAAAATTCAGAAAAAGATACTCCTTTTCCTCGCACCTCCTCATTTCCAACCAGGCTTAATTAAAAAACAAAATAATAAATAATAAAAAATAACTACATTACACTTGTGATGTAAGGTGTGTCAAGACTCCTAAAAAGTGATGTTAAATATTAGGTTAAAATATTTGGTCATCGTTTTTTTTATCAAAATTTCAATTTGGTCCTAGTATTGTTATTAGTTTCAATTAGGTTCTCAATTTTATAAATTAGTATTAATTAAGTCATTTCCATTAGTATAGAACTAACATTGTTAAGTAGGTGTCACGTGTCAGCTCCTCGTTTTTTTGAATTTTTGTTTTAATTTTTTTAAAAAAATATTTATGCCACGTGTCACATTTGTAGTGTGCCACGTGTCAATCTAATATGGTGACACATGTCAAATTATTGTATGAATCTCAATTTGGTCCTCATATTTGTTAATTTAATTTGATTTCAATCCCAAATTAAAAAAAAAAAATTTCATGTGCTCCAAATTTAGACCAAATTTAATTTTTATACAAATGTAATGATGATACTTTTATTAAAAGTGATATTTCTATTACATATTTTTAACAATATTTAATTTATTTAAATTTATATTTTACATTAAACTTTATTTAAATTTTATTTTAAAATTATAAATATATATATTAATATATTTATATTCGAAATATTTGTATAACATTCTATATCAACAATATTTTAGAGTTGGCTTAAAAATAAAATTTTTATAAATTCAAATGTAAAATTTAAAACAATTTTATAACAAATTAAAATAAATATATTTAAAATTTTAATATTAAATACAATTAATATTATTAAAATATTTAATATAAATATAAATTTTAATAAAAATAATCATAACATTATATAAAAGTAAATTTTGGTCTAAATTTGGAGCACCTAAAATTGAAAATTTTAAAAAAATTTGGAACTGAAATCAAATTAAATTAACAAATATGAACATCAAATTGAGATTCATACAATATTTTGACACGTGTCACCATATTAGATTGACACGTGGCACACTACAAACATGACAATGGCATAAATATTTTTTTTAAATAATTTAAAAATTTAAAAAAAAAATTCAAAAAATTCAAAAAAAATGAGGAGTTGACATGTGGCACCTACTTAACGGTGTTAGTTCTACACTAACGGAAAGGAACTAATTGATACTAATTTACAAAATTGAGGACATAATTAAGATTAATAAAAATACGATGACCAAATGGAGATTTTGGTACAAAAATGAGGACCAACGAAATATTTTTGTATGTTTGTATGAAAATATACGTAATATTATATTAGTATGTGATAATAATATAATGTTTTTAAATTAATATATAAAATAAAATTATATTTATTAAAAATATAATAAAATATATCAAAAAATTGAGAGAATAACCATGATAAATAAAAAAAAAGCAAAAAAAGACAAATTTTTTTAAAAATTTGTAAAAATAACAATTAATTTTCAAAAATTTAATAAATAATTATATTTTAAATAATAAAATTGATATTTTAAAAAATATATACAATAATATATATATATATATATATATATATATATATATATATATATATATATATATATAAAAGATTATTTTAATTTTTGAGTTAGAAAGTGGGGACAGGGAAACGTGTTCCCGAAGGTTCGTGCATTGTCGGCGCAAATCACCGTTCAATTTCAAGAAACATACCAACCATTCCGCATACCATCAGCGTATTATTTGGCGTCATCAATGCAGTTAAATTTTTCCGCGGCGGAAAGTTAAAGTCCATAGTCAAAAGGTCTACATACGTTTAAAAAAAGGAAAAACAAAACACCGAAACAACTTAATAATTCTCCCTCATGCTTCCTCGTATTGACAAACCTACTATCACATGTAACAAGTTCCACTATCATCTTCCATAAAACAAACTTCACCCCTCTTCTCATAACAACAAATCATACATAATAATCACAGTTACTTATATAACACTCATATTATATTACATTAACTCACTATTTTCTCTACTATGGAGTTAAGCTCGGGTACATTGTTAGAGATCACCGTTATATGTTGTGAAAACCTTCGTGTGACGGAGGACCCCTACGTGGTGGACATGCCTCTGCATGCACGCTCCATCACGTTCGAGGTTCAAAGCAACAGGTTCAAGGGTCTTCGACCTGTTGGGGTGGCCAGAATCGCACTTTCCGATTTTCTTACGCCGGAAAATTCCATGCACGTGTTGAGTTACCGATTGAGGGACTGGGAAGGGAGGAGAAACCGGGTGATATTTTTCGCAGTGAGGGTGGCGGTTCCGGAACCGGTGAAGAGGATGGTGGTGAGTATGAATTCCGGTGATGAGTTCGTGGAAATCAACCAGTCTAATGAAGTTGTAGTTGGTGTTCCGGTTTCGGTGGAACCACTTCACCTATAATTTTTTTTGACAGCAAAAATAATTATAAATTTATAAATTTGTATTTGTTATAAATATCATTATTTCCTAATCTGATTGTTTTATTCATTGTTTAAAGATATTAATGATATTGTGTTCTAAATAATTAATATCAATTTCATGATCTTTAATTTCTTTAACCTTATTTTTAGTTGGACAATTAGACTCTTAGCATGAAGTTTCATATTTAAGTACTTCTCCAATTGAATATAATTAGACTATTAGCATCATTTTTTCATATATAAGAAGTTGAATTATTTTTATTTTCATTTTTTACTTTAATTTTATTATTTTTAAAATATAAATCTATTCTTTTGTTTTCCACATCAATTTACTTTTTCTTTAAAAAATTAAAATTTAAAAATAATTTATCATAATCTAATAAAAAATTAGACATAATTAATAAACAAAAGTCCATTGACAATTGAAGTCATAAGTAAAAATTATTTATTAAAAAACACATATATAATACATTATTTTTTCTTTTATATTCATGAAAAATAATATACAAAGACAATAATATAAAGAAAATATTGTTATCGAGTAAAATAAAAATGGGTTTATTTCCTTCGAGAATAAAATAAAACATAAGAAACTAGAGAAAAAGTAAGTGAGTTTGTGTTCAACAAAGAAAATATATATTATTCTATATACTTTGAGGTGTCTTAGACAAAAATATCTAAATGGGATAATAGGTCCTAATCTTCAAAGTTTTAAGACAACAGATAAAATATTTATGACAGAAACTTAAATTTTAAAGTGAATAATAGTTTAATGTAATGATGGATTCTAGTGATATTATATTAACATGTATGAAATCAGAATATTAGTTTCATATGAAACTAAAAACTCTTTTAACAATTTATTCTGATATATTTAATAGTTTCGTATTCCTTATAAGTCAAAACAAGAATAATTTAAATGAATCTTCATCTTCAACCTCTTAAAATATTATTTAAAGATAAATCATAATAATTAAAAAATTCATAATTCTAAAATAATCATTATCTCATTCAGATTAATATAATAATGTTATCAAATCGGACTTTATTAAAATAATATATATCAATATTAATCCAAAATAAAAAATATATGAATTGCGATGATTTTTGCAAACAATAATATCAATGTAATTAAGAACAAAACATTGTCTAATAAAAATATTGTTATAATTAAATAAGAATAAATATAGTCAGCTTTTACTAAATTAAGTGTAAAGAAATTTTGTACATGTTTTTATCAAGAATTGAATGATGAAGTATTAAAAGATGAAGGTCTCTCTCAACCGACCTTAAAAGATTGGGTTTTGAGAGTTTAGAAATGTAGAATGTTAGAACACATACATATGTTCCAATTCATAAAGGTCTGTCGACTGAATATGCGGGCCCCTACGCGGGGTCCGTGGATTTGAGATGAAACTGCAAGAAAAACGAGGTGAAAATGGATATAATGTTTTCTTTACACTTTCCTTCCTCATGTAAAGTAAAGTAGGGAAACTCTTCAACATGAAAATATTATAATTTCTTATAATTTGATATATATAATATAGTAATAATATTATTATTATTAATATTAAATAATAATATATAATATTAAAAATAATACATACATGATCAAATCATTTATAATTTTTTATCTTTTTTAATTCAAACAATTTCATAATCACTTACTTTTAGGATATAATGGCCGGTGGACATAGATAGTTTCTACATGTTACTCGATTCGTGACACAAAAATTGACTTATTATCTGTTTTGTAACTCATCAGATATCCGTTTAAAAGTATATGCAAATATTTAAAAAAGAAATATTTATAAATTAAAAAAAATTATGAATTAAATTTTTAATTAAGTTTAACCTAATAAAACTTAAATTAAATTAAACTGAATAAAATATAACTTTAATTTTAATTTTTTGTGAGTAATAAATATCCACATGTATGAATAATATGATATCTACACCTCACTCATTTATAAACAAATATTAAAATACTTCTTACCAATATACATACCTATAAATATCAACTAACTGTAGCACATTTTATCCCTAGATTGTCATCCCTACTTCTTTTCATTTCAAATTCACTCATTTTCATATTCTGAAATCCATCCTCCTGTACAAACCTAGGCTAAGATTGTATGAACTTCAAATTTCCACATGGTTTTTTCTTAGTTCAGTAGAAAAAATTTAACAATGTGGTTGAATCTTTTAATTGGTTTTTCTATTAAATGGGAGTAAATCTTTTAAAAGTTGTACAAATATATTAACTCTTAAAAAATGATAGAAATGGATAATTTGGAATAACGAATTTGTCTTTTAATATATGACTTCTATGTATAAATAGAAATCAGTAGTTTTTTCACTTGTTTACCTCAAAACTTTCATTTATTTCATTTCAGGATAAAGATAATCATATTTAAAGGTTTATAGAGACAAAACTTCTCGTTAACTAAGACTAAATTAGTTTTTATTAAATATGTATATAGCTTGAAGCACTAGTTAAGAAAAAAAAAGTTATGAAAAAAAAATTCATACTTACTTTTTAAAAATTAAATATATTTAAAATATATGCATTATAATTAATTAATTTAATGTTTATAATCTATAAAGTTTCCAAAGACAGAGCCAATGTCTTTCCATACAATCTCGGAAGGGTACCCACTGTCAACCAATTTCTGTACCATTTTTTCTTATTAAATTCAGGCCTAAACTGAAAAACCGTGTTAATAAATTGGCCTTGAAAGCTTTGGATTCTCGAAATTAATAAAACAAAATATTTAATGATTCTCTTTCATTAAAGAAAGATTATACACGGATAATATAAATTTTACACTACATATTATTCAATTCCAAATTAATAATCATGGACTACTTGTTTGTTATAACCTTTTCAATTACAGTTTAGTGGTTTTTCCAGTATCATCCAATCAAAATTCATTACCGATTTTTAACGTATTTAGTTTAAAAATAAAAAAATAACCATATAATAATTATAATATAATTTATGATTGAATAGCAGTATAAAACAACTATCTTAAAATAATATTAACCTTATCTTAAAAGTAATGTAAACGGTATTTTTTTATTGATTAGACTCCATAGACATTTAAGGTTTTCTTTTTCTTCTATAGATTTGTCACAACAAATTGTTATACAAGTTCTTCCATAATTTCTTAGTAAGGACCTTTAAAATATGTTCATATGATTAAAATAATAGTAAATAGACACATTGATAAGTATAACAACTCCACTAAATTAAAATTATTATTATTTATTTCTGTAGAAAATGACAGACATATATAATACTAAAAACACCATCATCTTGATTATATACAAAGTCAGAAATTGGAATAAAACTTATGTTTCATTAAAAATAAAGGGTAATATTCAATTTGTTTATCCGTATTGAATTCCAAAAAAAAATCAATTTTTTTATATTATAAATTTTTTGGAATGGTGTTTTGAAAATGTAATATAGTATGTATATATATATATATATATATATATATATATATATATATATATATATATATTTTAAAAACCAAATATGTTGAAAGAAAATATGAACAAGAGCTATTTTATCATTTTAAAAATATAAACTCAAAATTGCAATATTGCATATATATTATCAATACATACACAAATTATTCAAATTAACTTATTTAAACTTCAGAAAACTTATAACAACATTGAAATTTACGCGTGGAAAGAGTCTTCCTATAGAAAAAACTCTTCGTGGAAATTAATGATGACCAAGCACATTTTGACGTAAATTACCACAACAAAAATTCAAGGTCTATGGTCAACATCTCTTCTTTATTATGTTTTTTTATTGTACACGATTTCAAACAGAGTGAAGTTTTCACCCATTGTTATAACAAACTCTGTGTTCTTTCACCCTTTCTTTCCTCATCTTTTCCTATATATAAAACTCTTCTATTTAAGCCCCTCACGTTTTTCCTACTCTTTCATCTCAGGCAATCTTTCCTTCACGTACAAACACAAACATAGTTGTGTGTATATCTAGTTACGCAGTCTTAAGTTCTCGTAGATATGGAGGCAAACCAGAAAAACCGCACCTTGGAGATCACGGTTGTGTCGGGAGAAAACATAAGAGTGGATCGAAATTCAGTTTCCGAGGTCTATGTTGTTGTTCGTGCAGAGTCTTTGAACTGTTGCACGACCAAAATGGTGAATGGAAATGATGATGGAGTGCATGCATGGAATGAGAAACTGTTGTTGGAGGTTCCTTCTTATGCAAGGTCTGTTACGTTTGAGGTTCAATGCAAGAAATACAAAGAAGTTCGTCCTGTCGGAGTAGCAAGGATTGCTCTTTCGGATTTAGTCAGTGCCGAAAATAACGGTGTTTTGTCTGAAAGTGTGGCTCAAAGTTTTTGCTATGGTTTGAGGGACTGGGATGGTCGACGAAACGGAGTTATTCATTTCTCGGTGAAGATGGTGGATAATTTGTGTTCAGAAACGGAGCAAGAGAAAGACGTAAAGATGGTGAATTGTAGAGGAATTGAAAAGGAAGTTCTAGGGTTTCGTAAGAACCCTAACAAATCAAATCGTGTTGTCATCGGCATTCCGGTTAATTGGTTTACTAAACTTTTGAAGGTTGAAGGTTGATTTTTTTTTATATGGATTATCTCGAAAGATGGATTTTAAGTCTAATTAGTTTATATTTGGCATTATTCACTTGTATATCTCCAATTAGTTATGTTTATTTTTTTTTAAATCTTGGTTTGTATAAGAAGAATGTTTGCTTCATATATAAGTTGGAAAAGTGATTTTGCTATTAAATATCTTTTGTTGTATATATTTTTTTTTCTTACAAAACACCATTTAGACTCCTAAATATGCTAAATCAATTTTGAGGCCTTTTGTTTAAGTTATTAGGAAGCTAAAACAATTTTTTACATATATTATTTTAGACATAAATCTTAGATATATATACGGGCGGAAGACATAAATTTACTATTTGTTGCATTTATAATATACAAAAAATGTAATTTTATTTTATGAACATTGTTACTTGTTAGGATTTATTAGTAGAGGAGTTAAATCCACAATTTTTTCATCTTCTCTTCCAAATTTACTTCATATCTCCAAATTATTATCGAAAGAAGTTAACCTCTTCGACTCTCCCTTTCAAATTCATGATTAATATGTAGCAACACAATAAAAATAACTTTTTTGTTTTGTTTTGTAATTAATTTTCTTTTTGGATTTTCAGGCCTTGAACAAAGGAAACTGATTAAACTCTACAAAGTTCGTTAAGAAAGCCAAAGGTAAACCATTAGCGAAGACTGAAGAGTCATGTATTAAAAAAATAAGATATTCAATAGTTCTTCTCCTGGCTTATTTTTGGAAAATAAATTATGTTTAATTAAAAACAAGTTTATCAGATTTATAAAAGAATGCCCAAGTTATTTTATTAAATTTTTTGATAAAAAATCTTGTTGGAAAAAGTTTCTGAATGAATTGTGACATGCTAGTTTGACTATTCATTTGTTCATAATTAAATTATAGCAGAACGAAGATTATATAATTTTACCGCTCCTTAACTCCCATCTTATGAAAAATTCTATAGTTCAAATAATACTAATTTTGATTACTTTAATTATGATTTTGAGTTAGATTATTGTGGATGAAAAAATTACTCATGAAAGTAAATACTATGTATTGATAACATAATTACAGAAAAAGTAATAGCTTGATTATGCAAAGAGTTGATATGAATAAATATGTTTCTACACATTAATATAGAAGTTATAGTGGTTGTGTTAGATCGAATAGGTAGTTTGGAAAATGAATAGAAAGTAATAAATCATGTCACCATTTTATTTACTTTGAAAATATGGATTCATCGGTCTCTGGTTGATCCTGTATTTGATCAGTAAAAAATTAAGTTAGGGTCAAATTGATTCTCATAAAATTTATGGGTTAATAAGTTTGATCCATCCTTATAATTATAAATTTGTGGACCGATTTGTATAAATTTAAAAAATTAAAAAGAAAAAATCAATCAAAATATTTGTTTATAATTTTTTAATTTAAAATTTAACTATCTTATAACAATTATAAAATTTGAAGGTTAATTTACTAATTATTACAATTAAATAAGCAAGCATTAAATTAGATCATAAAACAAAATCTACTTTTGTATGTATAAAATATACATAATCAAGGAAATAATAAATTAAAGTATTTAATCATATAGTTAACTCGCAAATACTAGTACGCTGTAATAAAAAAATAAAAGAAATATACTTTAATCCATGAACTGTACGACAGCAGCAGGATGGACCTATTCAGACTATTTTAACTCACAAACTTAATGACTCAATGAACCACCACTTATTATCTATATTTATATTCTTTTTATTAATATCTTTATATGGCCTCTGTTTATTAAAATCATTAATAACTGATCATATTGTTTTCACTATGCGTTTGCGAGTAATTTTTATGAATTAAAAACTTAACTTGAGAATGGATTAAGTGATGAACTTTAACACTAATTTAATATTATATTATAAAATCGTAACGCAAGATACCTATTTAAGAATAGCATAAATTTGTTTTATCTTAATCAATGTAGAATTTTTGACCCATGTTTTATTTATGGTGGTATGACAGCGATTAAATAACACAGGTTACAATAGATTTAACAAATAAAAAAATATGATTATAATATATTTTTCTAATAACAGACTTTAAGATTAATTTAGTTTTACAAACCGACTTTGTAATATAATGTTTACACAACCACTAGTATAAATATGTCATGTTTGAGTAATATTTATGGGTGGTTTAATAGTAAATATACATTAGATTTATAAATAACAAATTTTGTTAATTAAGATAAATTTTAATATCATATTAAAAAGCAGATTTTATATTTAATTTGATCCTACAAAATTAATTTGTAAAATGATAATTGTATTCATTTGTATGTATAAATTTACATTATTTATAATATGTATATTGTAACTTTTATAATATTTTATTTAAATGTTATATTATTTTCTCCATTAATACTGTTTTTAAATACTTTATATTTTATTATTATTATTATAAATATTATTATTATTAGTTATTATACTAAAGGATTGTAAATTTTAGAAAAAATCATAACATCTTATGAGAGATAGAATCTCACATCTCTCCCTTAAATACTCTTTATCGTTTACCTACACATCCCTTAAAAAAAACAGTCATACCCCAACAAAAATATGACTTAAGTGTGAGACAAGTTAAACATGTCGTGTTATTATAAAATGAATAACTCATATGTTATACCTATTTTTTTTTTTTTCAAATTATGAGTAATCATCCTGATCTTTCACCTTAGTTCACTCTCACTATAATAAAAAAATAAAACATAGTCACATCACTGTAGGGTTTTTTTTTTTTTTCAAAAGTCTTTCTCGTGTTTAAAAGTGTTTTTAGTATCTCAAAATAAATTCTCTATTTCATATGGGTCATTTCTAATGAAATTAATTTGTTGACCATCATTTTATATTTGACTAAATATGAGTGTTAGTTACGTATATGTAACTAACATATCAGTAAACTATTTTTTTTTTATTCATACATGTAATTAACATATAATAAAGGACGTCTTATTTTAAAGGATCTTATCTTGAAGTATTATTTTTAACTTCAATAGTTTCGAGGAGTTTTTTGAAAATGACATAAATTTTCATTAGAAGTTAAGACTTTATTTATCATAATCAAAGTTTATCTAATCTCTCCTCTACCAAATTCTCACGTAATTCCTTAGCTTTTTGATTTGTACATAGGGAAAAGTGATTTGGTTTCGTGACGTGCATGCATGCACAATCCACCTTTCTAACTCCTAAATTTCTAATCTATTTTTCTGCAATTTCCTTTGACGTGCATCGTTCAAACTCTATGTATCACAATTACCTTCTTTTATTTATTTTTCTCTTAGACTTTTAAAATTTCAAGAATATTCAAGGGTCAAATAAAAATGGATAGTGAAATAATTGTTGCCTATTCTGCAAAGACAAAATCAATTCGAGTAGTTACTCTCTCCCATAGCCTCCACAATTAATTGTCATTGATTTTGTAAGATAATTCAAGACTTAAAACTAATTCAAGACTACTTTTTCACGAAATATTATTAATTATGACTTAAAACTATGTAGTTTTCAGCACTAATTAATATTCATGTGCTATATAAATTTATGATTAAATTTTTGCAAATCTAAAATTACAATTAATTGTGTTACAAAAATCTCCTATCAATTAAAAATAAGACAGATTTATTATATATAAGTATATATAAGTGATGCAAATCTTACATAACAAGTTGATTTTGTCATCAGAAGCTTATAACGAGATTTGTTATTTGTTGGACTTATCATATTACTACTATCAGATTACTGATTAATGTATTAATGTTTAGTCTCAACTTGAGATCTATATATCTCAACATAAGGTTGTGTTAAAGATGTCACACATCGATTAGAGATAAGACATACTTATAATATATATATAACTGTTGGAAATCTAAATGTGACTACATTGAGTAAAAGTGATAAAGTTCAATACCATATAAGGATGAAGACTCATAAATTCATTATCTTAAAGTTTTAGGTTAAAGATGATGTCAATCCTTTATGTGTGGATTGAATTCATGTCTTATTGTCTTGTGTCTCCTCGACAATTCTTCTTCGAAAGACCTTTCAATAAATATATGTAAATTTCATCTTCTTAACCAGTTTTATAAGACTGAATTAAGCTTAAAAGTTTACTCCTTAATAATCTGCAAAAATTTATGAGAAACAATTATCTGCATGTAAATAAGTTGGCTAATATGAGTTTAGCATAGCTTTTGAGCTCAGAATGAGTCATTGAGTTTATCAGAATCAAAATTAAAATATGATTTTGATTCTTCAAATGTGAAGTGGGGCAGAATTAAAGGTGGTCAAAGATATGAAGATGGCAACTGAGTTTGTAAAGGATAGATGATTTGCCCTATTTAAAAACTTCCCTTTTCTACTTTGTTAGGTACCGTTGAACCTTCTTAGTCACATATTGTTAAAAACTGTGTTCATAACTGAGGTATCAGTCAAAGTTTTCTATAATCAATTCTCAAAGATTGTTCCGGAGACACCAATCTTCGTATGAGAGAGTCCTCTAACTACATTAAATTTAGCTTCTTTTTTTTTTGAAAATTAATCTTAAACCAATTGTAAAATTCATCCACATTCACCAAAATTAAATACATAAGCTCCTCATATATAGAACCTAAAATAATGTCACCAACAAAAAGATACATATACATGTCATGAAAAATGGTTTAATGCCTTTAATTATTGTTATTCTCGATATAGATAGTGCCAGAAATATTTACAATAATTATTATTCATAATCTCATAATTACAAAATATATAATTTGAAACTTAAAAGAACAAATTAATTTATGATTGTCTAGTTTATACTTAAGAAATTCTATCAAAATATACTCATAATTATAAAATATCTTATAATCTAAAATTAAGAGAACAAATCAATCTATAATTACCTAGTTTATTTTTAGAAAATCATATCAAAATATTTAAAGAGACAAAATTATTTCTCATTGGTAATAAATAGTATTCATATATATGATATAATAATTCACAACTAGTCTAATATATTACTAGTTTTACATTTCCTCTAAACTTAAATATAACTAAAATCTAACAAACTTTTATTCAAATCATGTATAAATTTGGTAATATCATTTAGCTCTACGTATCATATTTAAAAAATAAATTTGTCTTTTAGCATCTTACTCCAATTCAAATAAATAAGTCGCATAAAATATAATCTTAATTAAATAAAGAAGATTGGTGTTGTTATGTTTTTCATGATATAAATAAATTAAAATGAGAAAACTCAAATAATATTTTTAAATAAATTATGAAAATTTAAATTTAATAAATAACATTTTGTAAAAATGAAAATACAAATGAAAGTTTCAATAATTAATCAACATAAACATCACGTAAAATTAAGATAAAAATATCAAAATTATAATGTGAAAATAAATGTTTATCCTTTTTAAAACATGAATACTAAACATGAATATGACAACATGTGGGCACACCAAATTGGTTTCCACCGAATCAAAAAAGAAAAGTATAATAAAGAATTATGGTGTGTTGTTGCAATTGGTAGTTGTCAAGTTGTTCAAAGCGACACAAAGATGAATCACTCACAGTTGTGTGAAAGTATGCATCATTTTCTTTCCAGTTGTTAATCCACATGCATTGTTTTCTTTCCACCTATACCACTTCAATATGCATGTTGCTTGCTTCTTCTTTTTTTTTTTTTTTCTTTTTTTCT
>Ga0214545_1003981_pt1 | contig 27873 bp, 12 predicted proteins | sample CNSS4metaG_FD_160064 | JGI IMG/M metagenome (GOLD analysis project Ga0214545, IMG submission 160064) | Root nodule microbial communities from cowpea collected in UCLA plant growth center, Los Angeles, California, USA - CNSS4 | ecosystem: Host-associated > Plants > Roots > Nodule | place: USA... | reverse complement strand
AACATCCGATTAATAAATGTTTTAAAATTTCCCGCGTTTTTGGGAAGCGAAGTATAATAAATGATGTTTTCATCATATTTCTTAATTTTTATTACTTAAATTAGTAATATCCGACCGGGATGTTACAAAACTGCAACATTTCCATCATCGTGGTGATTCCCAAGAGTTCCCACATCTGTTCACACCAACATTGGTGATCATTGCAAAAAGGAAAATCAAACAAGAAACAGACATAGAGAGAAAGGATAAGCTAGTGAAAATAATTTTGATATATATGTAAGTAGATTATAAACATGCAATTCATTGAGCACACAGCATGTACTAGCATACAGTAAAAGACCCTCTAACTCAATTATCTGGATACATGTAAAGAGATCAGATTCATTGGTTGCTTGCACTTGTGGTGGCCTCTACTACTCTGCAGAGTCATTGCTAATGGATTTCACTCTACCACACACAAGCTTAAGGTTAGTCCATAATCATCTAGAACCATTATCCTGCCAAAGACTAGGACTTCATGTTATTCTCACCACATGAACCAATCTACTCTATGTGAGTTTGACTAATTCATTGGAGTGTCAGGATGCAGCCTTGCTTGAATCCTTATTCCGTTACATACACTACAAACACCACCATAAAGTCTCCACAAGAGAATCATGGAATTACGTCAAGCTCATACCATATACATGTTCTCACACATCCATGATCATTTCATACCAAACACAACAAAATCTCAACCTCATTATATCACATAAAACATACATGGCATCCTACTTCATGCGTTAAGGTAAATCACTCAATCATGGAGACAAACAACCAAGTCAGAGAATAGAGCAGCAACAAAGCATGTCCCTGCACCAGTTGCTCAAGTTAGAAGCCTTCGTTCAAGCAATAGAAATTCTCTCACTTAAGCTAGGCCTTCTCGTCTGGGCAAGAGCTCGAACAGTGAGCATTGTGATGTTTTTGTGAATTCTCGCTTAAGCGGGTCCTACTCGCTTGAGCGAGATTTCTCTTCGCTCAAAATTGAAGCTCCCCACCTAAGCAACAATTTGAGCAGAAATAGAAGTGAGTTTCTGCTACTCTCGCTTAGGCGAGAACTACTCGCTTGGGCGAGATTAGCAGGTTTATCACATGTTCACATATGCAGATCCAAAAACTCAAGCACAACTTCACCCAACATATTTCCAATCAACACAAACGTCAAACAAGCATTTAAAAATATGATTCTGCAACCAGCAAACATGCAATATTCTTAAAAACTTTAAACTCTAGCTTCCCTTACATTAGCAAAGCTACTACGAGGGAGAAACCCTAAGAGGAAGAAACACCAGGACTTGGAACAACTTAAGGAGCTAGAAACATAACTAAAAACAAATGAAATGAGGCACTAAGGAAGATCCCAAAGTTGAACCAACACCACCAAACTGAAAAAGAAGGGAAAGCACGAAGTTTTGATGTTCAATTGAAGTGGGGGAAGCGTTCGGCTAGCTCAAAGGGGATCTCGCAAGTGCCCTAGCTCAGGTTCTGCTAAGGGAGAAGGAAGGTGAACTGTTTTGAAAAAATGAGACAGAATTGGAAGTAAGTAAGCAGTTGGAAGGAGGTCCTGGAAAACAAGTGGTTGGTTATGGCCCTTACTCACTAAAGGCCCATAACTTAAAACAAAAGTGGACCTTACAATTTGCACATTTTACTTTACCCTTTATGATAATTTCTTAATATGTACTTTTGTAACATTCTATAAATTAAATTATCAATTATGTTAAAATTTTATCAAATGACTAGTAAAAAGTTTGAAATAATAAATAATATAATGTAAAATACACAACATATATAAAAATTTATACAATGAGAATTAAAATAAAAATATACATACCTAATATTTTCCAAATTCCTTGCAATTATATATATATTTGTTTATATACATGATATAGTCATCATAGTTCACAATACAACTAAGAAAGAATAAGTTTTTAAAACAAATTTTTAATTTAAGAAAGTATATATATTTTAATTAACAAGTCATAATAGTTTACCTTTATTTAAAATTTAATTTATAACAACCACATAGACCATACATGGATCTATACATTAGAAATATTCAATAAGTGAAATATCAATTGAAATTTTTTAGAAGACATATATTAAGTATGTCTTACTAGATATTAACATCTAATATAATATTTAAGACTTAAATTTTCCAGTGAATCTAATTAAGAGGATTGAGATAAGTTCAATACAACATAAGAAGTCACATATCTACTCTCCAAGAACTTTCCCTCAATTTCTCACCTCCTAATATGTGACCATAAATAACACAATTCTCATTAATTACGACAATCATTTTCATTTAAGATATAAATTTCATCAATATCAATAAACATTACATTGTTATATAATATAACTCATTTAACTAAATTCATAAATCAAACATACATAGGAATTAATATTCAATTTGCATTTATAAAAACATTCACACCCAATGAGTTTAAGAAACTAGAAGAATTAAGAAAAAAAAATTAGCTTAAGCAAAAATATACTAGCTTGAGCGAGAATATACTCGTTTTGAGCCAAACTACACTTGATTGAACAAAAATTAGGCATGTGGGTTGAGTTGTGGTACTCTTTTCGCTTAGCATGATCAAAAAATCTTTTACTTGAGCGAAAATAAGGTCGAATACAAGTTTATTTTCAACTATTTTTGTTTGAGCAAAATTTCTTTCACTTTAGAGAAAATAGAGGAGAGACTAAGGTTTAGGTCTCTATTATATTTTATTTGACAAAAAAAATCATTGACTTAAGTGAAAATATAAAATCAACCTCAATAACACAATCAAACCAGATTTCAAAGATAATTTCAAAAGCATTTGAATAATACGACTTTTAAACAATTCAAATGATTAATCCAAATGATAATATCAAGCATCATTCTTTACTCATTTCAAATCAATCTTGCTTCCTCAACTAAAAGTATGCATGTTTAAACTCATCAATTTCATAAACTATCATCATAAAATATATAAAAAATTTACTCTACTCATCTAAATCATATTCAAAACTCACGAAAATTATAAATCCACATTCGTAATTTAATCATCAAATCAACATATGAATAAGTATCCAATTCAATTCAAAACATGTTAAACAACCATTTGTCAATTGATAACCGACAACACTCTACTTCAAACATTCAAACAAATTATCAATCAACTAGAATCCCTGCATAGTAATTAAAAATCTAGTGACCACGTCATCACTACATACAAGTCATATTTTCCTATGGTTCAATCAAACTAATAAATAGCTTTCCTTACTTGTAATATTTTATATCAATTAAATCTCTAGCTCTAGTATGAACTTCCTCATCTAAGAACTTAAAATAAGGTACACAAATATAATCAAATTTTAATGTATGGTAAAAGAAATTAAGATTATCACTTTTCTCTATTGATCCCACCAAATTGATGAAAAAATTATACGAAAAGTAAAAGAAAAAATAATCTATAAAATAATTAGAAAGTTTGAAAATGTATCAAATATAAATAGTTCTTAGCTACAATGAATTTTAAAGAGATACGGAAAACAAGGAAAAGAGAAATGTGACATTACTTTTTTTTTCTTTATTAAATTTTTTCTAATGCATACAACATTTGAAGTTAAAACTCCCTATCCATTCCATTCCTTCTATACAAATCAATGGAATTTAATTTATTTGATACATATAATATAATATAAAATAAAAGTATAATTAATACAAAAATAATTAAACTAAATTATTTTTATCATATAAAAACATCCAAAAAGTTAAAATTATATTAAGATGGATTTTAATTAGATTGCTTTTATTTACGTTTTATTTTATGAATAACAACTAAAATAGCATTTAGTTAAAACACAATTGTTAGAATAAAGTTACTCATAATAATTTATTTAAAATGATAATTTACGAAATAAAAAGAGATACACATAAAAGCTAAATTTTTATTAAGTTATTTATATTATATTAGTATACATCTAACATTTTTTCACTTTAATTAAAATTCATTTCAAAACAAATTATCTTAATTAATGCATACAAATGTTTTTATTTTTACGGAACTTCATCCCTTAATCTTTAGTTATGTGTATTGAAATTGGTTGTTGGTTCTCAATGGCATTGTACTTTCCCTCTATCAAGATATAGGTTGAAACAACTATGTGTTTCTAGGACTTTAATTGAGATTCATATAATGAGAAACCAAAGCATCGCTAAATATTTCAAAATTGGAATACTTAGGACTAAAATTTAGAGATGTTCACATTAGGCATCCTAAAGTGACGTTTCAAAGCGGTTATAGTAAAATCATGAATCTGCTTGGTGTTCGTATGCTTAAGAAAGAAAAAACCTTAGATTGGTGTAATTAATCCAATCTGAGGAAATTAATGGAGCAAAAACAAGTTTTCTAGAAAAAGGTAAGGAAAGAGTAGTTACAAAAATTGTTCTTATACCGTAATTTTAGAATCCTATATTTTCTATTTTCCAAATCATTGCCCCTCTTGTTCATGTATTTCATCTTGTGGAAGGAAAAGCAAAAGAAACAATGAGTTATATATAATAGAGAAGGTTAAGGAAATAATAGTGAAAATCTTCAATAACAATGAAAGTAAAGACCAACAAGTATTTCTATTATTCCAACCTGGAAATAAAAAATGATTTTGGAGGTTATCAATGGGGAAAAGCGCTTGCATCAACTGGTTAGATTGCCAAAGAATAAAGGAAAATTACAGTTTCAATTAAGATATTTAAACATTTTCATAGAAACTATTGTAAGTGTTATAACACAACTTCAAACCTGTAAAAAGCTAACATTCAAGATTTTAAGCTATATTTTTCTATTATTATTTTATTTTATTTTATTTTATTTGTGATGATCTCTCACTCTTAATTGGACAATTGTTTATGAAGTGCTGAAAAAGCAAAATCTTTTACAGGAAAAACAAACAATAAAAGAAAGAGGTGTGTATATGTTTGTTATTGAATCTAAGTACTCTTTTTGGAAAGGTTTAGATATAACTTCTTGAAAAAGTTTAGATATAACTTCAATCCAAGGGAAGATTCAACGAGAGGTTTGATAGCTTTGATTCTAAATTTAAGAAATTACTTAACTCTGACAATATTTTTCTTTGAAGGGGATGAGAAGGAATATACTTTATTAGATAGAATTGAAGATAATTATATTAGTATCAAAGAAGAATTAGATAAATAAAAATTTAGAACATTTACATTATGTTTTATTGTTATTTTAAAATTAGTCATATTTTTTATTTTATGTTATTTGAAGTTTTTGACATTAAATATACTGTTTTTTTTTTAATTTTACTATTTTTTTATATTATACTTGTATTTCTACATTTTGTCAATTGTCTATAACGTATTTTCCCGATTTCCATTAACACTGGTTCAAAACTAATGCTTCACGCAAAAATTGACTTCAACTTTATTAGTTTGAATGGTATAGTTATAGGACAAGTGGCGAAAGACTTCTAGTTCTTTCCTAAAAGTGAAAGTGAAAAAGAAATAAAAGAGGAAGTTGTATTTTTTTATCCTAATGAAACTAAGACGTATCATCTTTTCAACTTTATGTCATGCTACCAAACAGTCGTAAATCAAACCCATACATAATGTTCCCTTTCATTCTAATCTATCTATAAAACTGATACCAAATATACAAATCACATTTTAGTACCCTTAAAGTTCTAACAACCTTTTTCATCCACTACACAGAATCCCTATGGATGAACAACAGCACCAAAAAATTAAAAAAATGGGCAATACAAACAATAGTGAATGATATAACGCATGAAAAATTGGCAAAATAACATTTTTCATTGGATGTACCATTTCTACTTCCAACATGGAAAAAATCTTAACCTGTGTATATTACTGTCTCTCTCAATGTGTATAGAAAAATACAAACAGCCTCGATTTTCCATTACAATGGCAGCCAAATCTGCTGAAATGACTCTAAAAATAGGAGGGGGTGAAAGAAATAAAAACAGATTAGAGGTAAAAAAGAATAATTTAAAGTGTTAGCAAAATCTGCTTTGTATGATTTCTACACTAAGGCTACGATCTATACCTGAAATTTACATAAGCGCTTGGGTAATGATCGGGAAAAACCCCATGAAGCCAAAAAAACTGGAATGCCCGTCATGACAGCCAGAAGAGCTTCTATCATTGTCTTTTTTTCCTCACAATTCACGTAACTTTCTGTTCAAAATAATTTCTGGCCATGGCAAGGAGTCAGTCAAAAAATTGAGTCAGTATGATCGTAGCTTGGTGGAGACAACGGTGGGATTGCAGATGGGAGTGAATCATCTATAACTTTCAAAATTCTTCTTGCAGTTGCTAGGGATAACCTGCCGGCATCAATTTTTCTAGTAGAAAACATATCTGATCTGGAATTCCTGGTTGAATTGCTACTGTCAACAGATTTTAAAAACTTCTCTTTTGATAAATTTGTTTGAGCAGCTTTTGCAATCACAGAGCTAAACACACCAGATTCCCTCAAACTTTGAATAATAACCTGCAAAGATAAGTTTTGGGTGGAAAGATGAAGACTGTTTCTGACAACTATGTAAATTGTTTGGAGAGAGACCAGAAAGCAAATTCCATGTATGTGAACTTACCATGGGAGCATAAATACGAGTCAGGATGCCTTTCCTCATAAGTCTCATGTTAAGTGCTTTATCAGTCCAGACAATGCGTTCACGATACCTACGTGAAAGAAAAGACCCATTTAACAACAAATAGTTCAGCTGCTTAAATACCCTGAACCCCCCCAAGTAATAGTAAGATCAATACTTTAGTAATTATCATGTAACTACTTACCATTGAAGCATTTCTTCCTCAGTTGCAGTGGAAGCAATTATGAATGCCTAAACAGAAGAGTTGTGTCAGATTAAAAAAACATAACATCGATACAGTGTCAACCCACACAGGCCAACAAGCTAGGAAGTAAAGAACAAAAACATAACGAAAAAACAACTACTCAAGTCATTAGGCAAGCCACCAAGAAAAAATAAAAAAGGATAAAAAGGACGGAAGGGTATTTCTGATTCACAAGACTAGTGAACAACAAAAGAACTATTTTTCTCTGAGAAAACTCAGCGGGGAATGTCACAAAATCATGGAAAAAAGTTACAACAAAACGAGAGTTCTGGTCTAGATTCAACTCAGAAACCTTTGTGTGGCCTTAGAAAAACATCAAATTGACAAACCCATAAGATAATCTTTGGAATATAAGAATGTAATTGCAACTAATAATTTACTTTACCTAGAAAAAACTGGTAAAATTTATTTATAACTACAATGCACTAGGCGTGTAATCGGCAACTTACAGATCTATCAAAATCCAACATGAAGCATCTTTTAACATCTTCTTTAGTAGGCTTGCAGCCACACCTATCACGTCTTGAAGTCAAATCAGAAAATTTGGTGTAGGTATAATGCAGAACAGCAGCTTCTTCCAATTTTATCTCACTGAAGAAAGGTTTGGCATACAGATCAGTATCAAGAAGAAAAAGAAAAGTCAGCAATACATTCACAAGGAAATACTTTCAGCACACTATGATTGTATGAAATTTATTTGAGATGAGACCTACCAAAACAATTTAAAATAAGCTCGAAATAATTATAGGTAAGACGATTCAATTTTTTTATGATTAACCTTTCAGCTTGTAAAGTAGACTTAATAGAGTCCAAAACAAATACAGATTCAGTAATAAGTACCCTTAACAATGAAATCATGTTGGTAGTGAAAATGAATACGTATGCACATGTCTTATATAATACACACTCATAAATTAATGACAGGCAGGATCAACGTACTTGGGTGTTTTCATATAGTTGTGCCATCTGTGGGCACCATTAGGACGGAGATGATCCTGAATCCTGGCAGCTGATTTCCCATTTCCATAAGTAAGAAAATAGTTTGGATTGCCACGGGTTGATTCTTTGTAATTTCCAAAATATACATCCTTTGGAAGATGGTCGTAGTTCTTCTTGAACATTGAAACCTATGATAACATGCAAGCTAAATGTATCAACAACACACTTGATATCGAAAAGGATAAAGAAGTTTGTACAGAGAACAACATTAGCAAAAAGACTACAAGACATGGTAAAAATCTGGAACTGTAACAATAGCTTTTTACCAATACATGTTTTTCTTTTTTTTTATTTAATTAAAAAGAACGCCTTTGGAAATTGCTAGTGTGCAACAGTCACATCACAAGTCTGTCAATAACATACCTATAACCCATCAAATACTACCAAATGATATGAAAGTGCATGCAAATTGGATTGGGTTTATGTTTGTATACTTTTGTATTAGTGTAATGTAGACCCTGCTTACCAAATTACTTGGATAATTTTTTTCTTAAGGACATTTAAGAGAGAATATGAAAATTTTAAAAACTTCTTTACTTCTTAATTTAATAAAAGCAATAATCATATCAATTCAATACTTCTTTATTTGATACTAGACATCAAAGTTAAAATGACGGTTAAATCAAAGTCCAAGTTGAAACACGGTATGATTTGCAGATAAAACTACAATACACACACAATATGTATATATATGTGTGTATGTGTGTCTGTGTGTGTATAACACTGTCATTTAGGGTTCATTAAGTTGTCAATTAGGTCATTTCCTTTTTCTGACCAGCTAGATGCAAGCAAAGTTATGAGGGGAACAGAAGTTAGAAATGCAGAGCACATGATTTGTGTCATTTTCTTCAATTTTAGAAGCGAAAAGCACCATTCCACCCATACCCAACAACCCATGGAGCAGCAGCGTGCCATGCCAAAACTTACACACCATAATCATGTGATGCAGCCAAAAATCTTGATTCATACACAATTCCAAAACGATTCTGGTGATCACTATGAAATTCATGCCCAAAAAAGATACAATCTCCAATTCGCATCACTAGCAGATGGAAACACATTGTGTTGACTGTATCACATTTAGATTTAAATATAGGTGATACTAACTACATTGGTTTAAAACTTAGGTAAGCTAATTAAACAAATACCTCACTGAAAGGCTCCTTGATATCATCTCGCTCCACGCTGCTTTCCTGGAACAAATAACATTTCATAACCAAGATTAAAATTATCAAAGAATATCAAAAGGGCAAAAAGAATACAGTTCGATCAACTATATCAAATAGTAAAGTCAGGATCAAAAAAATTCCTGGACTCACATAATTAGGAAAAATGACCATATCAACATTTCCAGGCACGTCAGCTAATAACTGTCTTAAAGAGTACTCTGGGGTTCCTGCTGGATGCATCAGCTCATCCGTGTCCAGATGGATGATCCAATCCATTCCAGAATCCTAAAGAGAAAAATAATATCATCCAGAAAAAAAATAAATAAATAAACTACAAAACTGAAGGTATGATAATGATTAATACAATAAAAGAAATCACAACCCATACCCTTGCCATGACAATAGCCATTTCCATATTCAAAGATTGCTTCACAAACAACTCATAGTTACATGGTTTGTAGAAGAAGCTTGCCAACCAAGTCTCATTCCATATTCGGCTGAAATAATAGATAACAGACATTAGAAATACGCAAATAAGGAACAAATCGTTGTATTAAACTTTAGCATGTAATTTTAAAATCCAGAAACTCCATACAGCTAAAAAACTTGTGAAGACTATTGGAAACTACTGATCTTAATATCTTACACTGTGAGTGAAATAAGAATCCCCCAATAATGAATTTTATATTTAAACCAACCCCATCACTTTAAGGTGTTCAGTACTTCATCTTATACGTGTAAGTCATATCATAATTCATTATCCATTATTTTATATAAAAGAGAGCAAGATTCAGAATACTTGGCTTCCACTAGTGCTAGGATGTTCTTCACAACTAAAACCCACTGAAGGGTAAACTAGACAATTCATAAAAAAGGTTTCATGTCTGAGAATTACACGATAACAAATATGGGAATATTATGACAAACAAAAATAAAAGCAATAGAGCACTTGACCAATCAAGCCTTGATCTGGGATCGAAGAATCATTTGATCGAAAGAGTTTAACTGTTTTAGCCATGATTTAACTGTTCAATGCTGGATTTCATAACAAAGGATAAAATAGGAAAGAATTTCTATGTGGATCAGAACCTTGGTGACGTCAATCTTTTCATATGCCAGCAAGATCTTCCAAGAGAAGCATTTGATCATATACATATTCTGAATCCCATCGTGTCCCCAAATAGGCATACATTTAGATTTAGATAAAAAAAAAAACAAGCCAGAACAAAATTTCTAAAAGATACAATAACTATTGCAATCCACAACAGAAACAGTGATATAGTGGATAACTTAAGCTCAACCCTCTACCAAAGATCTCCATCAACAAACTAACCACAAATCTACAAAATAATTTAAACAAAAAGCCACCACCAAAGATCCGTATCAACAAACTATACACAGACCAGATCCAGATCACATCTCGAACTTCAAACTCAGAAAAAACATACCACCAGCACAGACGTGCAATAAAACAGTCAACACCATCTAAACAAAAGAAAAGAAAAAAAAAGCATTCAAAACCACGCGCAACAAGTTCGTTTGAAAAAACTCTCACCACTCAAACAGTAAAAGAAAAACTTTTTCAATCCAAAAAAAGTCTCGAAGTGAAACAAAACAAATACCTTTTAGCTTGCTGCTCCTCCAACTCCCTCGTTCTAAACACAACCTTCACCCCCTGATTCAAAAAAACAAAAACACGTTTCAAATTCCAATCAAAGATCCAAAAAAAAAAAAAACGACAGTAATCCCAGGATAACAATAAATAAAAAAATGCTAACTCACGGGAATGCTCTCTAAAACCCTAGTGACATTAGGCGACGCAGCCTTCCCTTCGACGAAGAGGAGGAAGCTGGAGACTCCGATAACCTTGTGGTAGAAGATCCACGGCAGCGTCTGCTCCAGCCCCGCGGAGGTGCTGGTGGTGACACATATCTGAACGAATTCCAAAAATTAAAAGAGTCAACAAGGGAGAATCAGAAATCCGAAATTCGCAAAAGAACGATGATAATGATGACGGTAGTGGTAACACGAAGGGTTTATGATAGGGTAGGGGACCTTGGGCGAGAGGTGGGGGGAGAAATCAAAGTTCCAGTCACGGAAGTAGGGGAAAGAGGGGTTGAGAGATTGGGAGAGAGGGTTGGCACAATCGGAGGTGCGGCGAGAGGGAGTGGAATCGGCGAAGGACATGCCGGGAAACTGGGGTTGATCGGGTGACCAGCGGGTGAGGGGGTCGGTGAGACCGCCGCGCCATTGGAGGACGAAAGCCATGGAGGCGAGGGTGAGCGGGAGGAGAGTGAGGAGGAGGAGGAGGCGCGAGGAGGAGGGTGGTGGTTGGTGCTGGAATTGTCTGTGGGAGAGTGCACCCGCCATCGGTGGAACTGCGAGGGATCAAAGTGTTGGAAGGTTCATGTGATGTGATGCGATGCGATGAGATTAGAATGTTGTTGTTTATATATTGTTTGGTTTGGTTGGGTGTGTCTGTAAGAGTGTGGTGAGAGGAATGGAAGAGAAAAGGAGAAAAGAAAAAAAATGAGAGAGACGACTCACTCGAAACTGAAATACACGTTAGGAATAACAACAGCTGAAAGGAGCCGTTTTGTCGTTACCATTCTCGTTTCTCTAACCATTTTTTTTCACAGTTTTTACTTTATTAAATAACATTTTAAGACATTAAAAATTAAAAGCTGGAATAGCTCAGTTGGTTAGAGCGTGTGGCTGTTAACCACAAGGTCGGAGGTTCAAGCCCTCCTTCTAGCGTTTTTTTCTTTTTTTTTCCTATTTTTTAGCTTTTTGTTTTTTTATTAGTTTTTGTGTTTATGACAGGTTTGAAAGTTGAAAGGGATTGAAATATTGTGATGGGAATGATGGGTAACTTTCATCTTTTGTATTGAGATTTGGTTAGAGGGTGAATTGAAATTGGATGTGGCATCTTTCTATTTTGGTTTTATTAATTAATGTAGTTGCCTTCTTAGTGGGGGAAATTAAAAGGGAGATGGTGTTGTATAGTTAAATAAAGATACAATTAATGTCATTACGCGAATGTTTGATAATTTGGCTCAAGCTTAAAGGGAATGCAAAAAGTAAACGTAAAAAAAATGTATCAATCAATATTTTAGTGCATGAATGAACCAACCCTATGTGGAAGGTAACTACTATAGATAAATCACATTCAATAAAGAATTTAACTTTTTTCTTGTAAAGGGTCTTTGTAAAATTAGACACAAAAAGTTCTCATCTTTCAAAGGATTTATTTAAAGTGCTCAATACCTTCTCTTTTTAGCACAAGTTGCTTCCCAAAATCATACTATCTGGAAATTCTAGGAGATTCCAAGAGAGTAGAATTAAAATCCATTATTGAAACTTTTTATTAAAAAAAAAAAAAAAACTTGTGTTGTGTTTTCTATTTGGAATTAACCCAACATTTCCTACACAATTTTTTGAAGAAAATATCAGTATAAATTTATGATTTCAAAGAGTTTTGATTAGCAAATCTAGTTAGTTACTTTTCTTTTTCCTTATTTATTTCTTTCGGGTATGCCTATGGTTAGATACGTGGCAATGAAATATGCTGAAAATGATAACATGGGAAAGAATGAAGTATTTTTTTAAATGTGATAAATAAATTTTTTATTTATTTGAGCTTATGTTAAGAGGAAAAAAAATACTATAGAAAATTAGGATGGAAAGATTTACGTAATTATTACGTACTTTCACTCTCTAATATATTTTTTTATTTTAGTTTGTTGACTTTCTTTTATTAATTTTAGCATTTAACTTTTTTCTGGATTTCAATTTAGTATAATTTATCAATTACGGTGGTAATTGACATTGTTTACAAACAAAAAAATGTCATAATCCAAAAAATAGACTAACTTAAAACTAAATAAAAGATAAAAAGAGTGGAAATGAAAAATAGAGTTGAAATATCAAACCTAAGAGGGGAAAAAAGGCAAAGCTAAAGAACTAATTCTACCTAAGTGTGTGTGTGTCATGAATATCTCTTAAGTGCAATTAAAAATATCTAAGTCAAAGATTAATTCGTATTGGAGGCATTTAACTCATCAATTGAACTTTACATCTTACGATAAAATATTTTCATGTATATATATATATATATATATATATATATATAGCTGGAATAAAACTCTAAATAGAAAGACACATTTGTATGTTTATGGTAAGTACTTCTCTCCTTTAGGCATAATTATTAAATTCAAATAAAGAATCCCAATTTACTAGTTTAATATGTTAAAAGGAATTTAAATAAACATAGAGACATTCAAATATATTAAAAGACATTGAAACAAAAACAATTATTAGTTTGTAATAATTAACACATTTAACACGATAAAAAATTAAAATTAAGCAATACAAAGATTTAAAATACAATCAATAGCACTAAGTCCAAAATGCTAAATTTGCATTAAATTTATAGTTTGTATTATTATTTTAGAACTTAAGTTGAAATTATTTATATATAAAGACTAGTTTAAAAAATAAATGTTAAAATTCAAGATGACTCAATTAATAAATTCTCCTTTACTTAATAAAATTCAAGTACGAATTATAAACACGTCTTTAAGCCAATTCCTTATTCCTAAAATATGTTCACATTATAAGATTAGTCCACAGAATCTATAAACGAAGGCCACAAAGACGCGGGTTAAGAATTTTATAACTCAATAATTTATTAATATCAACTACCTATTATATTAATATGTATATTAGTTATTAATGCTTAAATGGTTTGATATAAGTGCTTTGATTTAATGTATAGTGAGTATATTAGATTTTTAAAAGAAAAGAGATAGGATTTCATAATAATAATATAGTTGGTTTTAATATTCAAATCATGGTGAAAAGTAAATCTGAAAGAACTATTAACTTATATTTAGATTTATTGAAAGAATAAAACAGTGATCTTATAAGAATGAAACAAAAAGAGATTAAGATAACAAAGTGAAAATTTGAATAAAATAAAATGCAATAATATATTACAAACCTTTTAAAAACAATGAAGACCCTTTGCTCTAAGAAATCCAACCTGTTACCCAATACATTATAAAAATATGGCAAATTAACAAAATAAGTAAAAGTTAAAAAATAAAATTTATAACTTTTTTTTTCAAATTAAATACATATATTTTACTTATTTCTTCTCCTTTCTTTTAAGAATCTTTATCCAATAGAATAATTTAAGCTAACAAAATAATTTTCTTCCCTTCTAAACAGAAATTAAAAATAATTGACATTTGGGCTGATGAATCGAGATATCCGAAGTCTCGATCAACGTTGACTTGACAACATACTACAATCCACCGTTGGAATTTCCGCGTTCCCAAGTTTCATTCCTTATTAAAATTATCAACTTCTACTAGTATTGTTCTCTTAAGAAAAATTAAGTACAAATAATGTTTACACTATTTTTAAAAACATAATTATATTTTACTAAACAAATAGTTGGTTGAATACAAGAAGATATACAAATTTTAATAACGATTAGTATAATTAAAATTATCACTTTCTACTAGTATTGTTCTCTTAAAAAAATTATAACATTAGTATACAAATTTTAAATTTGTTAATTTTGTGTGAACTTTACTGATTAAATTAATTTATTGTATGTTTAATCTTTGATAATTGTCTATTAAAGAGAAAAATAACGATATTATACAATTAATCTTGACCTTTACTTATTATTTTCTAAATTTGAGATTACTTGTGATCTCGTGACAGATAATTGTATATTAATGTTAATTTTTTCTTTCATAAATGTATGTGATAATTATTAAAGGTTAAACAGACATATGTTCAATTATCTTAATAATTAAAAAAGTTTAAACAGAATTAGTTAAATTAATTGTCACATAAGAGAAAATTAATGTTAGTATATATTTAATCTTGATCTTTACTTTACTATGTAAATTTAACTTTTTTTAGGAATTATTTGTATCTAAGAGAGGATTTGAAGTAATGAAAAATAACATATATGAAGAGAAAGAAAGTACAAAGCTATTTTATATGAATTTAAGAGTGAAAATGAAAGGAAATGAAATGCAAATTTAGAAAATTTGCGAATAATTTGATTGTTGTAATTGATAATAAATATTTTTTATTTTACAAAGGGTTAAATGTGTTTTTAGTTCTTAAACTTATATTTAAAATTAAAAATTTTCTTTGTCCCAAACTTTAATACAATTTGTTCCAAAATTGATTCTCAAACTTTAATCAAACTTTAAAAATGGATATACTTTTCATAATTCAACTGAGTTAAGTTCTTTTTTGGGTGTCAAAAAGTATTTTAGACCAGCATTTGAGTTGTTTTCACAATTTTACACTTTTCAACTCAAATGTCAATCTGGAACACCTTAGATATGAAAATTTTAACGTTTTTGGGTTAAGAGGACTATATTCATTCATTTTTAATGTTTGAGGATCAAAATGAACAATTGAAACAATAATGAATTTTAATTTTGCGTCCAAACTTATGGATTACAAAATATATTTAAACCGCTGATAAATTTGTAAGATTACTATTTTGCCCTTATATTTAAAATATATGATTTTTTTTCATTTTGTTACTATTATTTTTAGGTTTAATTAGAACTTTGGTCCATTGAAGGCAAATATTCAATTGTTTTCCAATATTTTTTTTTATTTAGTTGAGTCCCAATTTTGTTTAGACTTGGTTTGTTTATTAAATTGACATTAAAGTCGTTTCATGAATGCCACATGTTACTATTTTTTTTCTTACATTTTTTCTGTTTTTTGAGGTGTTTTTTCATCCTTTTATCTCTTTCTTCTTTCTCCTCACACCACCCCCCATCTCGTTCCTCCTCCTCATATTCTCTCACTTTTTCACTTTCACAACTATGCAACAAAAGATTGTGAATGCTTATCAAAAGACCATATATGATTAGATCTTTGAGGACTTAGATTCTATAAGAATACGCATTAGACGTACATTGATTTGATGAGTCTAACAACAAACACTAAACGAACATAGCAAAAAATATTAGACAAGTCTAGTGAGATATTGATTAAATGAGTATAACAAAATTATTAGGTGAGTCTAAGAATAATTTAATTAGACGAGTATACCAAAAAATATTAGACGAGTTTGTCAATGCATTGATTAAACAAGTGTAGCAATATACAATAGATGAGTTTAGTAATATACTTTAGACAAATTTGAACATACACAGTTAGACAAGTATATTAATACACATTAAATGAGTCTTTCCATTCACTAATTAGATGAATCTTGCAATACACATTAAACAAATATGTTCATACACTGATTAGGACGAGTATAACAAAAATCATTAGATGGATCAAAGAATACACATTAGACAAGTCATTCCATTATTGATTAGACGAATCTATTCATATACTAATTAAACGAGTCTTGCAACACACATAAGATGAGTTTGTCCATATACTAATTAAACGAGTCTAACAACATACATTAAACAAATTTGTTCATATGCATATTAGACAAGTTTATTAATATATATTAAACAACTCTATCCATTTTATGACTAGATTAGTCTTACAATACACATTAGATGAATGTGTTCATCTAATGATTAGACAAGTTTAGTCATACATATTAAACAAGTATGTCAAATACTGATTAAACAAGTATAGCACCACATATTAGACGATCTATCAATGCACTAATTAAACAAGTCTAACTATACACGTTAAATCAATTTTTCCATACACTAATTTGTAATTTTAGTAAGTCTACTCTACATGTATTAGCATAATCTATCATTTATATGTTTAAAGAATATGCTTTTTACATGTTTACAAACATACTTACTTTTTATACTCATAAATCATTTTTCATGTTGACTTTATTAAAAACTTAAAAATATTTATTATTTATTTCTTCAATCTCTAAATTTTTTTAATATGATATTACTAACATAAAATAAAATATACAAACAAATAACAACTCGTATGTAGGCATTAATTTAAAACTAGTAATTTCTCAAAAATTATTCTTATTTTTTTATTTATATTTTTTAAACTGGATTGTTTTAATATATAAATGTGGATTTTTTTTGACACGTTTTCTTTATACTTTACCTTTTTTGGATTAACTCATATTCTATTATTTTTACATATATGTTTTAACTATGTGATCATACCACAAAATTATGGTAGACTGGCATTACGAAATACTCATAAGTTATATATATAGAAGTATATTACAGTAAATAGTGTTAAAACCCGTCTTTTATTATGAGAAAAAAGAAATTTTACGACACCTTATATTATTTCTTCGCATCTACCTTTAAGAGAGGAAAATAAATAAATAAAAATAAAATGTAAAAACAGAGGGAAAAAGCAGATGATAATTTTTTTTCAAAACATAAAACAAATCTTCGAAGTTTTCAAATGTTTAAAATACTTTTCAAATGTTTCAATCACTCATGGTGGTGGGGCGAGGCAGAACCTACGGTAATCAAAAGCGCCTTCTCCATGGACCTCCAAGTTTTTTTGTACCTCCAAATTTACCATTTTACCTTAATTAATTTGTAGCTGGTAGTGGATGAAAACCGGTGGAAGTGCAGTGAATAATATTTACTGCAGCAACTTATTTTGCTTATCTGAGTTGCACCCCCAATTTATTTCGACAGCGTTTTTCTTTCTCCTTTCCATTTCTTATGTGTTTTGTGCTTTTGAGTGTTAATGGTTGGTTTGTTAATATCAATTTTATATTTTTCTTTTTCATTTTGATTATGTGAAACATATCATGAAATCCGTTTCAAAAAAAAGCAAAACAAATTTCAAAATCCGTTTGATATTTTTTTTTTCAGAAACGGAATTCGTGATCCATTTCAGAAAAGTATGAAACGGATCTCGAAATCCGTTTTATAAGTTTTCATGATTTTTTCATGAAACGGATTTTGGGATCCATTTCATACTTTTCTGAAACAGATTACGAATTCCATTTCATAAATTTTTAAATTTTTATTCTAGAAACATAATTCATAATCCGTTTCAGAAAAGTATGAAATGGATTCCAAATTCTGTTTCATAAGTTTTTAAATTTTTATATGAAACGAATATATAAATATATAAATATGATTAAAACCAAAAATAATATACTAAAAGAATAATTAAAATTCAAAACACATTAAATTTAAAATAAATTTAAAAATAGCGGGAATAAATTTTCGTTATTGTTTTTTTATCTAATTTATAGTTTAATTATCATTTAAAATTTAAAAAATATATACTTTACATAAATTAAAAAAGTTATAATACAATGAATAATTTTTTGATTTACAGTTTAAGTATTTTTAATTTAATTTGTTTTACAATTTTTCTTTTATATAATTAATTAAGAAATAAATTAAATAAAAAATAAAATTTAAAATAAGTTCAACTATAAATTAATATATATATATATATTTATATATATAATATATATATATATATATATAAATATATATATATATATATATATATATAAATATATTAAAACTAAAATAAATATTAAAACTGAAATAATTCAATTTGTTAACTAAGAAGTCAAAAACTGAACAAAATAAATATTAAAACTGAAATAAAATAAAATAGAATATTAAAAAAAACAAAACGGATATCAAAATCCGTTTTCCAAATACATGAAATGGAAAGCAAAATCAGTCTCAAAATTAAGAAAATATAATTACAAAACGAAATTCGAACTCCGTTTTTGGAAGTTGTGACACGGAATGCGTAATCCGTTTCATATAAAAAATAAAAAATAAATGAAACGGCTTTCGAAATACGTTTCCTAAAATCATGAAACGGATTTTGTAATCCGTTTCATAGAAAAATTAAATAGGAGAATGATAACCAGTGCCCTAAGGGCACCAGTTAAAAAATAATAAATGTGCTTTAATATCATCATTTTTACATTGAAAGCTGAAATAATTAAATACAGTAATTAAAATAGTATAAATGCACATAATAAATTTTATAAAGACAAAAATACCCTTTTAAATGTGTAGACAATAACTTACTGTTATATAACAAGATTTTGAAATTTTTAAGGTCTCTACTAAAGAGACAAAAAAAATCAATTAAGTCTTAAATTGACACTTTAATTATTCATTTTTTGTAACATTTTTATATGTTTAACACTGTTTTTTTGTTGGTTTTTCTGTTAATTTATACTTTCTTATGTTATTTTTTTTTAAGTTTTAGATGTTTAACACTATTTTTTTGTTAATTTAAATTTTCTTATATCTAATTTTTAGCAACATTAAAATATAGTTATTTTATTATTTAATTAGTTTTTAAATTTTATTTGTGAACATTAAATAAAATATTAAATAAACATGTACAATATTTATGGGCATTTTTGTCTTTAAAAAAAAATAAAGTTGCATTAATGGTTATTAGGTCAAATTTTATTTAATATTACATTTATTTATGTATTTTGTAGGATCCAATGTATATTAATTACCCTAACCAGTGTCCTCATAGCACTGGTTAGCAAGACCTAATTAAATAACAAGACAGATCTCGTAATCTGTTATTTACTGTTTTTTACTGTTTTTTCTCTCTCTTCATTTAATGAATAAAATTGGAAATAAAATTTGTTTTGGAGGTACAAGATAAATGGTTTGGGGTGCAGGGAGACCCCCTAATCAAAAGTGGGCCAATTTTGATGAAGTTGTCAGTAACCCATTAACTAGCATGTAATCTTTTAATTTATTTACTTTTAACATAAATTCAATTTTTATCTCTATAGTTTGCAAATGTATGGTTTTATTTCATCAAAATTGAATTAAATATTTAGTCTCTCAAATTTTTAAAATTAATTTTAATTTATTATTAATATATCATCCATTTTGCTGACAGGAAAACACAATATATTTATAAATGTCAATAACATCAATTATTCATGTACATGATATATTAATGGTAAAGTTTAATTACAAACTGTTAAACATTTTACTCTAACAAATATGTTAACAGCTGAATGAGTATGTCAATGTTTATTTATTTTTAAAAAGTTCTTATTTAATAAAATAAACATTTTTTATTCTTATTTTTGTCTGGTCTTTATTTTAAGATTAAATATTTTTTGGTTATTTTAATAAGACAATTCTACCTACATCTTAATAAGTGATATTTTAAAGCTACTTATATAGAAACCAGTTAATTTAAGTGTAAACAAAGTAACTCAATGAACTAAAATTGTAATTAAAAATTTATAGGGTTAAAGTTTCACAACTAAAAGTAAATTAACTGTTCATTTTTCTAAAATGATTAACAGGGTGTTTCATTTTACTTTATTTAAATTATATGATATTATGATTCATTAAAATTTACGAATAAACTCATGCTTATATGTTCTCTTTATATCGTTGTCTCCTCATATATATCTCTCATTTCATTTTTTTTCTCCCTCTATCTACATTTCTAACTTTTTTTTCTACTTTTGTCTATTTCTTCTTCATAACTTATTTTCTGAAATAAGTTTTAAAAAATATCGGAACAAATTCTCTTTTTTTTTTTTTCTCTGCAGTGGACAAGGGAGGTGTAACAATAACAGTATCGTGGCAACCATGCGTGTTATAACGAAGGAGGGTATCTTAATCATTTTGTGTTGTCTGGGGGTGGAGTTAGGAATAGCGTGGTGCAGGAAGAAAATGCCTATAAAGTGTGACTTGTAATTCACTAGTTAGTTGGTTGTTCAACCACTTCAATTAATATCAACGCTTATGAAACTGAGAGCTACAGCGAGTGAGAGTGAGAGTGGAGGAAGAGAGCACACACACATAGAAAGAGTGTGAAGATGCAAACGAAACAGTGATTCCAATTTCCATTGCAATGGCATCGGTGCGTGAAGCTCCGTCGTGGAAATTTCACGTGTTTCTGAGCTTCCGAGGAGAAGACACGCGCAACGGTTTTACGGACCACCTCTACGCTGCGTTTAGGGGACGCGGCTTTGCAGTTTTCAGAGACGACGAAGAACTCGAGAGAGGAGAAGTCATCTCGCACGCGCTTCTGAAGGCGATCGACGAGTCTCTGTGCTCCGTGGTGGTTCTCTCGCCGCACTACGCCTCTTCGCGGTGGTGCTTGGACGAGCTCCTCAGGATACTGGAATCGAGAGCGAATTTCGGTCGCAACGTTCTGCCGATCTTCTACGACGTGGATCCCGCAGACGTAAGGCATCAACGAGGAACTTTCGCCGAAGCTTTTGCGAAGCATGTAGAGAGGTTTGGGAGCGATGAGGTTCGGATGTGGAGACAAGCGTTGAAGGACGTCGCGGCTTTGTCTGGCTGGACCTCTAAGGATAAGTAAGTCTACTTTTGGTTTACTAAGATATGGCTTAATGATTAATTAAAGGACAAAGTCCAGTTTAATTTGGTTTATTACTCTTTACAATTTTACGTTTAATAAAATGCATTACATATCTTCAGTATTAAACTCAAAATTTAAACTAACTAACCAGTAATTTATATTTTTAGAAATCAAAGCCTATTATCAATGGACGATTTAGGTGATATGTTTATAAGAAAATGAGAAAGATAAAATAAATTGACCTTTTTCAATATGTTAAAAGAACTAAGGTTCTTGATTTTTATGAGCTCACTTGACTCGAATAACTAATTCAAAAGATGAATAACACGAGCTGATTTAACTTATAGGAAAAGTTCGATTATTTTACCTTTCTTATTCTTTTTAAACATTTATAAAAAAATTTATTAAAGCAAAGTTTTGAAAATATGTTTATAAAATGCTAATGTTTTAATTCAAATAAACAGGAGATTTTAGGAAATTACTTATGGATACCATAATACCCTAGAAAATGAGAAAGGGAGAGAGATGTGACAAATTTACTAAATTGATGTTGAGTATTTTTTTTTTTAAATTGCCGTAAGTTGTGGATATTTTTAACCAATGTGGAGAAACTTGTTATTGAAAAATGGTGCAATTTTTTAATAAATTTTGAAATTGGACTAAGTCATGTGATTTTAGTTCGACTCTCTAAAGAAGAAGTCGAGTCAATTGCAAACCATTTCATTATATTTGACTTGAAGTCATGTTAGCATGACATTACCAAAGAAGTTGTGCTATACAACATATCCAACAAAATTATTTCATACTCAACTTGGCCAACTTTGAAAATCTTTTAAAAAATTGTACTAATTTCATAAGCAAATTACCCATAAAAAGACCTTAAGTTGTGCTTGCATCATGACATCATGAAAAAGTCGTGTTACTTAAATATAATTTTGTTTATGTTTAAGTGAAGTCATGTTTGTGTTCAATTAAACGTGTTTGATGCAGGACTTTGTCTAAGGATTCAAATTTATTTGGTTTAAATCATATTAGGAAATTGATCTTCCTCAAGCAGATTGTTCAAACATTATGATTTTTCTTAGTTACGAAGACAAACTGATTTATCGACATAACTGCTTTTTCTCTATAAAATCAGTTTAAATTAGACATTTAATTTTTTTTTATGTATATTTATATTTTTCTATAAAGATGATAACGTTTTTACTCCACCAGTATAATAAAAGTATTCCTACAATTTCAATTATATCAATATATGGTTGGTTACTGTGACATCCCATTTAATAGATAAATCTAATAAATAAAAAGTCGTGTAATCATAATAAAATAGAGTCAAAGCAGAAGTATATCAGAACTAACCTTTTACAGTTATCCAAAATATACTGAAGAGGAAGACTAAGGCATAAAACACATGCCATAAACATAATTTAAACACAGATTAGTTTAAATTATGTTTATGGCATGTGTTTTATGTCTTAGTCTTTCTCTTGAGTATATTTTGGATGACTGTAAAAGGTTAATTTTGATATACTTCTGCCTTGACTCTATTTTATTATGATTATGCGACTTTTTATTTATTATACTTATCTATTAAATGGGATGTCACATTTTATGGTATCAGAGCATGCTCGTCCTTAGAATGACCTGAGAGTTGTGGGTTTGTCATGTCTCACAGGCTTGAGTATTCAAGTTTAGTCGAGTTTGTCGGTGAAACCAAAAAGTTTTAAGAACAAAAAACGTCTTGATAAAGTAATGAGAGTGCACACTCATGACTAGATCAAAGGTTTTTTCCTTTCTTAATTCTAATGGTTTGGGGAAAAAAAGGTGATAGACAAGGGGTTTGGTTGTTAGTAGATGATGAAATTTTGCTTTGTATGTTCTAGTTTGACTTGTTTGGGCCTCTGTGGTATGTGTTTGATGTCTATGGTGGTAAAGGAATGCAGATTCAAGGTCAACTTGATCTGCTTACTTCACAAGGGTTGGATGAGGCCTCTGAGAGAACTTCTTGCTTGAAAGATAGGAAGTTGTTATATGATGTATATCACTGAGCGAGGAAAGCTAAGTTTTGTGCTAGTAGACTAGGAGAAGACTCTAGAGTTCATATGACCATGTTTGGGCAGAGGAAGCTTTAAGGACATGTTATTGGAATTAGATACTACAAGTTTCCCAAAAGGAGTTGAATCTAGAGGTTACAACAATGGAAGATATCAGTGTATGCAAGAGTAACAACGTTTGAGGAAATCAACTTGGTTCTATATCCCGACAATGTTAAGGTTCAGAGTTATGCAGATGCATACAATGTTAGGAGAAGTGTCATTGGATATAGTCATATATGGCCATATCTAGTGCTTTCTTGGATTGGTGGAAGAGGAACAATTGGTAGATCATAGGTGGCAGAAATAGTGAGATTGTTTGACATCGAGCAAGCTAAGAGATATAAAGAACGTGAGGTGTAAAGAGACGACAAATCTCTATTGGAAGGCTAAGATGGAGCAGAGTTTACGGGTCAGTCAAGTAAAGTGATGTTTCCTTAGTAGAGGGGAAAGTAATTTGTGGATAAGAATGAAGTGGCATAAAGGTTTCATACTAGGTTCAATAGTCAGAAGGAGATGATTGGTCTCTTCAGTTGGTAGTAGGATGTTTCAAGGAAAAGTAGTTTACATGAGTATAACGAATTACCTTGGGCTGAGATAGAGGAATTTAAGTGTTGGAAGAAGAAGCGTACCGTTAAGTTTGATCTTGTGGGAAGGACAAAAACTAGTGGAGGCAAAGTACTCTAAAGAATGAAAGGAGAAGAAAACTCTGAAGTGGTTGAAATGGTGTCTGTGATAGTCGGTGCTGGAGCGGTTAGCGTAGATGATCAAATTGAAAGATACAAGGTATAAAAGTGGTGCTTGAGATGTGCGTTTGGTTTTGTTTGGAATCTTCTACTTCTTGGTGTCGCCAGTATGGTAAAGGAGTCATGGTTGCCTGCAAGAGGGAGTTGGAGTTGAGATGGTGGTTTGCTACAGTTGCAGTCAAGTGAAGTTTACTCGAGTGTGTCACGTGTTTCGTGGTGATCAAAGGATTTAAATTCACAGCCAATTTGAATTATTTCCTTTGCGAGGTTGGGACATAATCTCAAGGGTGAAATGATTGTTTTCTTAATCTCATTCTTAGGAGATGTGATCCCCAACGATTTAGTGTCCTTTGATTCAAAGAGATAAGTCAGTGATGGCAGATTGAGTATCAATCAAGCTAAAAGGTGGGGGCAGAATGTCATGTGAATAAAAAAATTATCTGATAAAGGAAAGCAAAAAAATAGACGCAAAAGATCTTAGTGGTAGAAGAATTTATAAATGTATTCTAAAGTAGATATTAGAATTTTTGTTTTGGAATGGTGAAGTAAGAGAACCAAGTGAAAGGGTCGTTGGAAACATAATGGTATAGACCCAGTATAATCACTGGAATGCCTACAAATTTGGTGGATCTTGAAAGAGAAGTTGTGGTGTGTCAAACCATTCAAGAAGAGTATTGACCAAGGTTGGAGTGACTAGTAGGAGGACATATAATTGTAAAAAGGGTGGATACAATATTGAGAAAACAGAATGCTAAGGCTATCAAAAGGGGAGTTTAAAGAGTTTTGCAAGTTTTATAGAGGTTTTGAGGAAGGTTTCTCAACGATGATTGCTTCCTGTTCATGGCAGGCATGAAAGGATCATCATTTTGAGTAAACAAATAAGTGACCTTCTGTATGGATCAGAGTAGCGCAGCGGGATGGTGGCAAGTGATGCTTATGAATGGTAAGAGGTGCGTGAAAAGAACTATCTTACTCATGACCTAGTGGTTACTACGAAGACCAATTCTTTAAAAACATCAAAGGTTTCGTTCTTGTGAGTATCAGTTAAGAGTGTTCAATCATTCAGAGTTGGAAGTGTAGAGTTGCACTGAGGAAGTTGGACAAGAGAAATAGGAGATGGTTGAGTTATGGTTTCAAGTTAGGGTGCCAACCTAGAAGTAAGGAAGTAAGAATAGGTGCTTAGTCAGAGAAGGGAACTCAAGATCTGGGCTTGACAAGGTAAGAGTAAGAGTTGGTGGAGAATTATAAATGTTTGAGTTAGGAAGAGAAGGTGTGAGGAGATTTCATTAGTCTAGTCACTTGACACAGACAAGTGAGTTTCTAAACAAGGTTGGGAAAAAGACAAATCAGACAATCTTAGTTTGAGGTGTATCGTAGAGTTGCTTGATATAGACCAAACTAGAGATTTGAAGTCAAGAAAAGTTATGGTTCTGAGGTTGTTGTGGAAGGATAGTTACAAGTTAAGGGATCAAAAATGAAGATAGGACGCCAAAATGAATACAGTGGTTGAAACAGTTGAAAGTTTTAAATTGGAAATGGAATAATTTGGTAGTGAACTTTGTTACCTTGGTTGAAACCAGCAAAGGAAGCAAGATGTTATGAGTGTCGTTATGCATAAAAGTGGTCAAGAGTGTTGATGGTGGGGCAGTAGGCCAGAAGTCAAGTGTGATCAAGTCAGTGGAGTGATGCTTAAAGGAGAGAACAAGGTGATGTGGACTGATAACTAACATGTTTTAGTTTGAGACCTGAAGTTATCTGAGATTTTGATAAAAACTTACAAGAGGTAGTGGAGAGCATATGGAAGGTGAGTCAGTATATCAGATACAAGTTGGTTGGTCAGGTATGAAGGAGCATTCCAATTTTAAGGTTGGAGGTTGGGAGTTGCTTTGAGAGTAGTGACTAAATCAATATACATTGTTGAACACATATCGTTTAGCATAGAGGCAAAGTTTCCAGTGACTATAGGTGTTGGAGTTGTTATATCAGTCATGTCTAGGTGGTGGTTGTCAGAGAAAATGAGGAAAACATAGTTTTCTTTCTATCTTATGAGTGAATTTTCGAGGTCAAAAATTTTTGTTGTTGGGTAAGTTGTAAGATTCCCTTTTTCTGATTTAAAAAGGCTTTGGGTTAGGTCTTACTAGAGGGCCCAGGGTCAACCCACTAGGGACCTCCAGAAACCCCCTTCCTAGCCACTAACTCCCAATTTTGTCTCCTTTCCAAAAAAATTGTCCACCTCTTTTCTCCCTTGTCTGAAACAGAAGCTCTGCTAGGGTACAACAATATCCTCTAATGAGTTTATTGAACGTTATCATCTGTGTAAGTAGAACTCTAAACTCATGCTCTCTTTCATTTCTTTTCTGTTTGGAAGCTTCAGTTCCACCTTAACCTCTGCTAGGGTCTCAGTTTTCACCTCTTTTGGTTCTGTTTTCCAGCTCCATAAGCTGTAATCGTGTCGTAGTGCTCTTTTTTTGGGGCTTGTTCTTGGGTTAGCACCTGTCAAGGTAAGGAAAGTTAGAACTCCTTATTTTTCTTCGAAATAGAGTGTACTTATTTTCGTTTTGGAATGTGCTGAGTATGTTTGATTGATGATTGCATTGAACGGGGATGAATTTCATGTTTGGGTATCTATGGGTTAGAGAATTTTAGGTAGTTTAGAATGCAATTGGAATGAGAGATATTGATTGTTGCAATTGTTCAATTTGGTATCATCTATAAACCACTTTGAAATAAGTTTGAGAAGATAAAATTGTTAGATACCAAATTGTGCGGTGGAACAAGTCAAAATCTCACAACCAAAAAGCATATGGTGTGACACATAGATACCCAAACATGAAATTCATCCCCATTCAATGCAATCATCAATCAAACATACTCAGCACATCCCAGAATGAAAATAAGTACACTCTATTTCAAAGAAAAATAAGGAGTTCAAGCTTCCCTTACTTTGACAGGTACTAACCTAAGAACAAGCCCTAAAAGAAAAGCACTACGACACGATTACAGCTTACAGAACTGGAAAACAGAACCAAAGGAAGTGAAAATTGAGACCCTAGCAGAGGTTAAGGTGGAACTGAAGCTTCCAAACAGAAAAAAAAAATGAAAGAGAGCATGAGTTTAGAGTTCTACTTACGCTGATGATAACGTCCAGTAAGCTCAAGGGAGGATATTGTTGTGCTCTAGCATACCTTCTGTTTTAGACAAGGAAAAAAAGAGGTGGACTATTTTTTTGAAAAAGAGACAAATTTGAAAATTAGTGGCTGGAAAGGGAGTTTCTAGAGGTCCCTAGTGGGCTGATCCTGAACCCTTTAATAAGGTCATACCCAAAACCTTTTTAAATCAGAAAAAGGGGGTCTTATAGCTATATTCAAGCATAAAATATATGACTTCACTTACGAATTATTAAACCCTATGGGTCATATGTGTCATCGTTGAGCGGTCCTGTTGTGCGTCTTATGTTTCATATGATGCATGTCTGATTGTTTTTCAGTTTTTTTTTTTTTTTTTTTTTTTTTTTTTTTTTTTTTTTTTTTTTTTTTTTTTTTTCTTTTTTCTTTTTTTTTTTTTTTTTTTTTTTTTTTTTTCTTTTTTTTTTTTTTTTGCTGATCATTTATGTACTTTTT
>Ga0214545_1003976_pt1 | contig 27901 bp, 9 predicted proteins | sample CNSS4metaG_FD_160064 | JGI IMG/M metagenome (GOLD analysis project Ga0214545, IMG submission 160064) | Root nodule microbial communities from cowpea collected in UCLA plant growth center, Los Angeles, California, USA - CNSS4 | ecosystem: Host-associated > Plants > Roots > Nodule | place: USA... | reverse complement strand
TATAAGGTAAAATTATAATTTGAGAAAGGATTAGAAAGAGCCTGGATTGAGACACGCATAACACTGTCGTTATAGAGAAAAAACTTCCACTAGTCCTCAATTGGTTGGAGCATCGTGCTGATAACGTATTATGAAATAAAGTGAATAATAGAGAGAATAATAGATAATAGAGAAGAAACAATAGAGAATAGAGAATAGGGAGCAACTCATTTGTGTATTATTATTGATAGGAAGAGTCCTATTTATAGATACAATATGTAATCCATAAAAGAAACAAATCAACTTAGTTAATACAAATATTTACCATAAAGAGTAATGAATCATATGAGTAAATGTATCAAATCAATGGACAATCATTAATTCATAACAGGAATTAGTTTATTTTTGGAACTTTGAATTTAGTCCTCTAACTTTATAAATGCATAAACTAAGTTTTTTTAATCAAATTTTATTAAATTTAATTGACATTTTAAACATGTTTCATAATAGCATTTGAGTTATTTACACTATATGAAACATTTATGCTTCAATGTTAGTTGGGAAACGTAATTGAAACGTCAAATAAATTTAACAAAATTTGATTAAAATGACTAAATTCACACATTTTTAAAAATAGAGGAATAAATTGGTACAAAGTTTCTAAGAAAGACTAATTCTAATTTTTACTAAAAATTATAAAAAACATATTCAACTCCTATTTTTATTATGAGTACATTTTCTTGCAATTCATAATTAATTGTAATCGACATTTTTCAATTTCAATATATACTTTCCTAAAAAAATTTCTAGCTATTATTTAATAAAGGGTTAAATATGTTTTTGGTCCCTTAACTTTTAGTAAATTTTGGAATTAGTCCATTTTGAAACTTTGGACCAATTTAGTCCTTGATCTTTCGAAATACGTGGATTTAGTCCTTTTAATCAAATTTTGGTTGGTTTATTGGATGTTTCGTACGCATTTCAGGATTGTATTTGAGTTGTTTATACTGTTTGACACATTTTTGCTTTAATGTTAAGTCAAATACTATTATGAAACGCGCTTGAAATGTTAAATAAACTTAACAAAATTTGATTAAAAGGACTAAATCCACGCATTTCAAAAGATAGAGGACTAAATTGGTCCAAAGTTTCAAAATAGACTAATTCCAAAATTCACTGAAAGTTAAGGGACCAAAAACATATTTAACCCTTTAATAAATCCATATAAAATTAATGACTTCCCTAAAACTCTTTTATATTATTTGTCAAGAAAAAAAATGATTATAAAAAACATTTATTATGTCTCATGAACAACGATCCAACCTACAACATTAGATAACATTTTATATTTTCAGTGCCCATCTAATAATAAAGTTATTAGCGAAAATGAGCAAAATGACAAAGTGCCAAAAACTATAAATTGTAGTTAATTTAAAAGGTTAAATATGGTTTTGGTCCTTTAACATTTAGTGAAATTAACAATTTAGCCCCTCAATTTTAGAAATGTGTTAATTTAGTCATTTTAACCAAATTTTGTTTAGTTTATTTGACATTTTAAATGTGTTTCATGCTAGTATTTGGATTGTTTACACTATTTGACACATTTTTGCTTCAATTTTAGCTTAGAAACGTATTTGAAAGGTCACATAAACAAGAAATTTGGTTAAAAGAACTAAATTCACGCATTTCTAAAGATGGGAGACTAAATTGGTTCAAAGTTTCAAAGAGAGACTAATTTCAATTTTTACTGAAAGTTAAGAGAGCAAAAACATATTTAACCCTAATTTAAAAGTTTAACTTATTAATGAAAGAAAACGTTAACTTCTAAGAACTTAAAGTGTCATTAAAAAAAACTAACTTTTACGAACTTAAGTGTCATTAGAAGTTTGTAGGTACACATCCCTCTTTTGATTCATCTAAGGATTACGAGGAGACATATTACACAGTGAAGTAGGGATATACCAGATCTTGTAGGAAAATTCAATTCCATACAAAAACATTTGACACCTATCGTGGGGTCGAATTGTGCTTGGAAGAGATGGTATCTACTACGAATATGGCAAATTGAAATGTGATTAATGGTAGATATGCAAAGGAACCTCAACGAGAAGAAAAGAAAAAAATGAAGAGGAAATAAATGCTTTGAGAGAGGAAAATCAAATGATGTAGAGACAATGGGAGGAAACATCTTGGAATACCGAGACGTCGCATTGACAAAGAGCAATAGAGGAGGAAGACACCACCTTGAGGGAGGGATCAAGAGTGAACACTGTCACTTATCAAACCTCTCTAGGGATGGGAACCTCACAGCGTCATCCTATCGTGGATGGGATCATGGAGATGGAGCTCCCTCCAAGATGGAAAGGTCTTACTATGGATCAATATAATGCAGGATACAATGAGCTTGTGGACTTCATTGTGACACGAGTAAGGTTGTACACATTGGATGATGTCATTTTTTTTTTCGTGTTTTCCCAACATCTTTGAAGGGCCCAACTGTAAATTGGTTTACTCAACTTCCTTCCAATTCTATAGATTGCTTCAAGATGTTGGTTACTCACTTTGAGATACAATTCGCTACCAACAGACCTCATCATCTCACCTCTTTCTCACTAGTCAAAATTTGACAAGAGAAGAACAAATCGTTGTAAGTATTTATGAAGCGCTTTGGCAAAGTTGCATTAAATATACAGAACCTTAAACTAGATGTAGCACTGCATCATCTCGACATAGCTTTGCAACCAGGACTCTTTGTAATTTGTGCAAGAAACCTATGGTCGTTATAAATTAGTGGGATAAGCTCCTCCAAGCTATATGACTCAAGCCAAAGGGAGACCCAAATGGCTGATGGATTACGTAAGCTTGATGGTGGTGGAAATATGGTGCACATATGATGGTTTTGATGTGATGAGATGATGACTCCTCCTCCAAGCGATATGACTAAAGCAAGGGGGAGAGGCTATGGTATAGGTGGCGTGGTGTTTGGATGCTCTTAAGAGAGGTTGGACCAACTTTTAAGGAAGGGTGGCTAAAGGAAACCTAGAAGGGGTGCTCTAGCCTTTGATGACCTAAGTTGAGTCGTATGGCACAAAATTGGTAGCTTAACTTTACTCAAACCAAATGTGAATTTACATAGGGGAGACTACTCTATTTATAGACTAAGGTAACCTTAAATGTATCTTCAAAGTGGAGAAGCAAAACCTTAATACTCAAAATATGGAGACCAAGGCTAAAATCCTCTTCATTTGGAAGAGGACACATGACAACTAATCCTCTCCATTAAGACAAGGACACATGGACACTAATCATCTCCATTAAGAGAAGGACACATGGCCATTACTCTCCTAAGGGTGAAAGACTCTCACACCTGGAGAGCAAGTCTTTATTTAGGTGCTTTTTGACTTAGGTCAACTCTCCAAATGCACCTCACCTTATAGGCTTCTTCCAAGCCTAAAAATCCTACACTACTTGGCCTATGATACAAGGCCCAAAAGAAAACCTAGACTACTTGGCCCATTATACAAGGCCCAAAATAAACCTACTCTAATTATTATAACCTAGATAGGCTCAAAAGATATGGGCTTGGACCCACCTTTCATAGATGACATCCATCTTCTTGTATGCTCTTGGCTATGACTAGGGAGGTTACCATCATGGATGAACTTAAAACTAGGGTTGCAAATACATGCAAATAAAAGAGCTAAGGGAGTTCCGAAATGCTACCAGAGTAAATTCTAGAGACAAGAGACCCTCTGATAAGGAGAGATCATCTTGGCCAAACCCTAGGTTTAGAGAACCAAAGCAACCACGGTATAGCCATTATACTCCTTTGAGCCCTTGACTTTTAATAGAGCATGAATTCTGGAAGAAGCTTTGAGTGGTTATCTCATCTTGACTACTAGAAAGCAACCTACACCTCATACACTGATATTATAAAGCATTGTAGATATCATCGTAAGTGTGGACACATAACTAAAGATTGTTATGCCTTGAAACCGGATGACAGAAGTTATCCAAGAAGAAATGAAACTGGAGGCTAAGATGATGACAGGTCTCATAAGTCAACTAGATATCGGGAAACCAAGGAGGAAAACTTGAGAATAAGTACCTTTGATAAAGTTAAAGACTAAAAGCCTCATGAAACACCTCTCAAGGGTTTCATTAACACTATTGCAAAAGGTTTCGCAGGAGAGGGAACAACTATGTTGACCCATAAGAAGTATCTTAGGGCAGTATAAAGTGTTAATGTTGTCTCCACATTTCCTAAGAGAAGAATGCCTCATATAACATTTAGAGATGATGATTTTCAAACAATTATCCTCAACATGATGATCTCATGGTCATCATGGTAGAGATAGAGAATTTTACAATCGAGAAGACTTTTGTTGACTAAGGAATTTCGGTAAACATATTATACTAGAGAACGTTTAAGAAATTAAAGCTATAAGAGGATGAGATACAATCGTATTTTGAACCAATTGTAGGGTTCTGAAGAGAAAGAGTAGATATTAAAGGCTACGACCTTTACACCAAGTTTGGCAAAGGAAGAATGACACAAATAATGTAGATCCAATATCTTATAATAAATTCTTACACATCATATAACATCTTGTTGGGGAGGTTGTCCTTAAACACCTTAGGAGACATAATCTCAACATATCACCTCGCCATAAAGTTCCCATCTGTTTCAGAAGAAACAATCAAGGTCCATGTAGATTCATCTATTACTAAGAAATGTTATGCTGGTAATTTAAGGATGAGGCCGAGATCACCCATGCCCAAAGTAGTTCATACTATGGAGAGGATGGACATAGAGGACATGGTGGATTTAGACCCTAAAATGAATGATGAGGTTAGGTTGGAGCCTATTGCAAACACTGAGAAGTGTGTTTTTGGTGTTACAGGTGGCAAGTTCTTAGGATTCTTGCTCACACATCGCGACATCAATGCAAATCCAGATAAAGGTTGGACATTGTTGGAGATGAGAAGTCCCACAAATTTCAAAGAGGTCCAACAACTAATGGGCAAGTTGACCTCATTATCTAGGTTCATGCCAAAGCTAGTTGAGAAGCTGAGATCGATTATTCGCCTAATGAAAAAGACCAACTCTTTCTCTTGGGATGACATGTGTGAGAAATCTTCTGTAGAGTTGAATCAATTCCTTTCTTTTCCCCTAGTTTTGCATAAAACTACTTAAGGGCTAACCCTTACTTGTTTATTTGGCGATTTCAGACGACGCCATTAGCTCAACAACAACCCATATATTTCATCAACAAAGTACTTCAAGACGTGGAGATGAGATATCAAATGGTGGAAAATGTGGTTTTAGCTTTCATAACTGCAACCCAACAACTTCAACCTTACTTTCATAGCCATGAAATCATTGTCAGATCATATTCTAACCCCTCTTATGTTGATCTTAAGATTGGTGGACTCGAATGTAAAACTCGCAATAGGATCAATTTATGAAGAGATGGATTGTGAAAAAGAGAAGATTAGGTCCAATTTTAATAATATTAAGAAGAGGTAAAATTTGAATTCAAAGTTTAATTACTTATGTCTAAAATTATTTCTAATATAACATAATTATTTTGGTATTGAATGTAATTATGAAGAGGGTTCGAGAATAATTCATGCTCAATGGGATAATCAACTTCATATGTCTTTGCAAGCAGCTGCCTATTTTCTAAGGGTGGACAAAAAAAATCCAATTTTCTTGATCCAATCCACTTTTGCTCTGATCCAATCCATTTAAGATTCTTTTTATTGAAAATTTAATCCATTTAAAATCAATTTTATTGGATCTGTATGTCAATTTGATCTATATTTTATATATTTTATGGATTGGATATTCACTCTCGAAATTCAGATTTTCAAATATGGATAATCCAAAAAATTCAATCCAAATTTTCAATCTAAAATTTTAGTTAGGTAAGGCTGAAGGTCGAGATGGACTAGCCCAAATTTGATAGAGTCGGCCTTGTATGAAATTTGGTCGTACCTGGCAGAATTCAGTCGAGTTGCCCACAGTCGAAATTTGGCCTAGTCAACCCTCGACAAAAGTTGGTCGTATTTGTCCAAGTCGACCCCAACCCAAAATTGACCGCATTTGATTGAGTCGTCCCCGGACCAAAATTTAGTCGTATTCAACTTAGTCGGCTCCGACTGAAATTCGGTCGAATCTAGTCGAGTTGGCCCCATAAAAAATTTAACCAAGTCAATTTTGACCCAAATTTGGTAGTATTCAGCCTAGTCAACCCTAGACGAAATTTGGCCGTTTCGGCCAAGATGGTAATGACCAAAATTTAGCAGTATTAAGCTGAGTTGGTCAGAGTCAAAATTTAGTCAAATTCAAGCGGGTCAGCCTCAATTGAAATTTGGCGGCCTTAGTCCAAATTTGCCGTATTCAGCCAAGCCAGCGCCTGAATAAAATTGGCGGTTTTGGCGGGGTTTGCTGCTACTAATATTTTGCAGTATTCAATTGAGTCGGCTTTGATCGAATTAAGTTAAGCTGGCCTCAACCAAGATTTTGCTTAGTCAGCCCTGACCCAAATTTGGCCTTAATCGGCCAAGTATAGCACGAACGAAATTTCTCTATTTCAGCCGAGTCGGTCGCAACATAAATTTGACCGCATTTAGTCGAGTCCGTCCCAGACAAAATTCAACCGAATTCAGTCAAATTGGTCCTATTGAGATTTGGTCGAGATGGCTCTGGCCCAAATTTAGTCGTATTTTTCGTAGTTAGCCAACGACAAAATTTGGCCATATTAGGCTAACTCAGCCTTGGCCGAAATTTGGCCAAATCCAGTCAAGTCGATCCTGCCCAAAATTTGTCGAGTTGGTCCTAACCCAAAGTTGTCCATACTTAGCCACGTAATCCCCGACCGAAAATTAGTCGCATGCGGCAAATTTTACCAAGTCGGACCTACCCGAAATTTGGACATGTTCGGTCGAGTGGACCTCGACCGAAATTTATTCGAATTTGGCCGAGTTTACCTCACCTTAAATCCTGTCGAATTTGACTAGGCATGCCTTGTACCAAAATTTGGCAGTATTGAGCTCTGTCAACTCCGACCAAAATTCGATTGAATTTAGTCGAGTGTTCCCCGTAAAAAATTTGGCCCAGTTGGTCATTACCCAAATTCGGTAGTATTTAGCCAAGTCAACCTTAGACGAAATTTGGTCGTTTTGACCAAGCTGGTCGAGAAAAAAAATTGGCAGTATTCAGCTGAGTTGGCCCGAGTCAAAATTTAGTTGAATTCAATCGAGCCGCCATCAAGCAAAATTTAGCTGAGTCAGCCTTAGCCAAAATTTGCCGTATTTAGCCAATTCAGCCTCAGACAAAATTTGGCGATTTTGGCGAAGTTTGTTGCAACTAATTTTGGTAGTATTCAATTGAGTCGGCTTTGACCGAAAAATGGCCAAAGTCAGTCAAGTTGGCATCGGCCAAGATTTGGCCTAGTCAGTCCTGGCCTAAATTTGGCAATGTTTCGCTAAGTCAACCCTGCACAAAATTTCTCTATTTTCGTCGAGTCGGTCGCGACCAAAATCTGACTGCATTTGGTCGAGCCCGTTCTGAAAGAAATTCTGCCAAATTTAGACAAAATTGGCCGTACTGAAATTTGACCGAGTCAGCTCTTACACAAATTTAGTCATATTTTTTCTAGTCGTATTTTTTCTAGTCATCCTTGGACGAAATTTGACCATATTACCAAGTTGATCGTGACCCAAAGTTGGCGTACTTGGCCACGTAATCGACGACCGAAAATTGGTCGTATGCAACAATATTTTACCAAGTCAGACCTGACCAAAATTTGGACATTTTTGGGTGAGTCGAGCCCAACCGAAATTCATTTGAATTTGGCCGAGTCAACCCCAATCAAAATTTGTCCGAATTTAACCAGGCCGACCCTAGACCAAAATTTGACAATTTTAAGCCTAGTGGGCACCAGACGAAATTTGGCCAGAGTCAAAATTTAGTCAAGTCAATCGAGTTGACCTCGATCAAAATTTGACTGAGTAGGCCTTATCCCAAATTTGGCCTATTTGATCTAGTCAACCGTAGACAAAACTTGGCGTTTTCCCAAAGTTTGTCGCGAGTAATATTTAGTAGTATTCAATTGGGTCATTTTTGACCGAAATACGATCAAATTCTGTCAAGTTGGACGCGGCCAAGATTTAGCCTAGTTGACCTGAACCAAATTTGGTTGTGTTTGGCCATGTCAAGCTTGGAAAAAATTTCTCTATTTCGGCAGAATTGATCGCGACCAAAATATAATCGTATTTAGCCGAGTCCGCCAATACTTAAATTTGGCTGAGTCAGATGTGGCCTAAATTCATTGTATTTTCCCAAGTCAGCCTTGGATGAAATTTGGCCATATTAAGCTAACTCATGACTGGCTGAAATTTGGCCAATTTCATTCAAGTCGATCCTACCAAAATTTCTCGAGTCGATCCTGACTCAAAATTGGTCGTACTTGGCCACGTAATCCCATACTAAAAATTGGTCATATGCGGTTGAATTATACGAAGTCCACCCCGACCAAAATTCATTCAAATTTGGTCGAGTCGACTCCACCCAAGATTCGTCGAATTTGGGCGGATTCAGCTTAGTTGACTCCGACGGAAATTCGGTTCAATATAGTCAAGTCGTCCCCGTCAAAAATTTGGCAAAGACCGTTCTAACTCAAATGTGGCATTATTTAGCCTAGTTGACCCTAAAATAAATTTGGCCGTTTCGATGAAGCTGGTCGTGACCAAAATTTGGCAGTATTAAGTTGAGTTGGCCCGAGCCAAAATTTAGTGGAATTCATTCGAGCAGGCCTCGAGCGAAATTTAACTGAGTTGGCATTAGCCCAAATTTTCCGTATTTGGCCGAGGCAGCCACGAAAAAAATTTGACGATTTTGACAGAGTTTGTCGCGACTAATATTTGGAAGTATTCAATTGAGTCTGTTTTGACTGAAATACGACCAAATCAAATCAAGTTGGACCCGACCAAGATTTGGCCTTGTCAGCCTTGACCCAAATTTGCCCATCTTCGGCCAAGGCAACCTCGAATGAAATTTCTCTATTTCGGTCGAGTCAGTCACCACCAAAATTTGATCGTATTTAGATGAGTCCAACCAGCTCGAAATTTGGCCGAAATCAGTCGAGTTGACCCTACTGAATCTTGACAGAGTCGACTTTGGCCCAAATTAAGTCGTATATTCCCTAGTCAACCTTGGTCGAAATTTGCCTAGTCGATCCTGACCCAAAGTTGGTCGTACTCGATACAGTAATCCCCGATCAAAAATTTGTTGTATGCAGCAAAATATTACCGAGTCGAACCTGGCCAAAATTTGGACATGTTCGGTCGAGTCTGCCCAGACTGAAATTTATTCGAAATTGGTCGAGTCTACCCCACACAGATTCGGCCAAATTTGACAAGGCAGGCCTCGCACAAAAATTTGGTCGTATTCAATTCAGTCGGCTCCGATCGAAACTCGGTTGAATTTAGTCGAGTTGTCCCCGTTAAAAATTTGGCCGAGTCGATCCTTACCCAAATTTTGCAGTATGCAGCCTAGTCGACCCTGGACGAAATTTGGTCAATTCGATCAAGCTGGTCGTGTACAAAATTTGGCAATGTTCAGCTGCGTTGGCCTGATTGGTGGAGTTCAGTCAAGCCGACTTCGGGCGAAATTTAGCTGAGTCGTCCTTAGCCCAAAATTATCGTATTCGACCAAGTCAGCCCCGGACAAAATTTATCGATTTTAGCAGATTTTTCCTCAACTAATATTTAGCAATTATTCAATTGAGTCAATTTTGAACGAAATACGGCCAAATTAAAACAAGTCGGCACCAACCATAATTTGCCCTAGTCGACCCTGAACCAAATTTGGTCGTGTTTGGTAATGAAAAGCCTTGACAAAATTTTTCTATTTCAGCAGAGTTGGTCGCGATCAAAATATAACCAACCGTATTTAGCCGAGTTCGCCCAGACCTAAATTTAGCTGAGTCAGATATGGCCTAAATTTAGTTGTATTTTCCCAAATCAGCCTTGGATGAAATTTGGCCATATTAAGCTAACTCATGCCTGGCTGAAAGTTGGCCAAATTCATTCAAGTCGATCCTAACCAAAATTTCTCGAGTCGATCCTGACCCAAAGTTGGTCGTACTTGGCCACGTAATCCCACACTGAAAATTGGTCGTATGCGGCTGCATTTTACGGAGTCGGACCTTGCCCGAATTAGGACATGTTCAGCCGAGTCCGTCCCGTCCGAAATCCATTTGAATGTGGTCGACTCGACTCGACCCAAGATTCGTCTGAATCTGACCTAGCAGGCGCCACACCAAAATTTTGGCGTATTCAGCTTAGTCGACTCCGACTGAAATTCGGTGCAATATAGTCGAGTCGTCCCCGTCAAAAATTTGGTCGAGACCGTTCTAACCCAAAATTTGCATTATTTAGCCTAGTCGACCGTAGACTAAATTTGGTCGTTTCGACCAAGCTGGTCATGACAGAAATTTGGTAGTATTCAGCTGAGTTGGCCCCAGTCAAAAGTTATTTGAATTCAGTCGAGCCGGCCTCGAGCGAAATTTACCTGAGTCAGCCTTAGCCAAAATTTGTCGTATTTGGCAGAGGCAGCCACGAAAAAAATTTGACAATTTTGATAGAGTTTGTCGCGACTAATATTTGGAAGTATTAAATTGAGTATGTTTTGACTTAAATACGACCAAATTAAATCAAGTTGGACCCGACCAAGATTTGGCCTAGTAAGTCCTGACCCAAATTTGGCTGTCTTCGACAAAGTCAACATCGGATGAAATTTCTCTATGTCGGTCGAGTAAGTCACAACCAAAATTTGATCATATTTAGCTGAGTCCAACTCGCTCGAAATTTGGCCGAAATCAGTCGAGTTGACCCAAATGAAATTTGGCTGAGTCAGATTTGGCCACAATAAAGTCGTATATTCCCGAGTCAACGTTGGTCGAAATTTGGCCAAATCCAATCGAGTCGATCTCGACCAAAATTTGCCTAGTCGATCCGGACCCAAAGTTTGTCCTACTCGGCCAAGTAATCCCCAACCAAAAATTAGTCGTATGCAGTAAAATTTTACCGTGTTGAAGCTGGCCAAAATTTGGATATGTTCGACCGAGTCCGTCCTGACTGAAATTTATTCGAATTTGGTCGAGTCTACCCCACCCCAAATTGGCCGAATTTGACCAGGCAGGCCACACACAAAAATTTGGTCGTATTCAATTTAGTCGAATCCGACCGAAATGCGATTGAATTTAGTCGAGTTGTCCCCGTTAAAAATTTGGCCGAGTCGATCCTTACCCAAATTTTGCAATATCCAACCTAGTCGACCCTAGACAAAATTTGGTCAATTCGATCAAGCTGGTCGTGTCCAAAATTTGGCAGTGTTCAGCTGCGTTGGCCCGAGTCGAAATTTAATGGAATGTAGTCCAGCCAACTTCGGGCGAAATTTAGCTGAGTTGTCCCTAGCCCAAATATTTCGTATTCGACCGAGTGAGCCCCAGAAAAAATTTATCGATTTGGTAAATTTTGCCTCAACTAATTTTTAGCAATTATTCAATTGAGTCAATTTTCAACGAAATACGACCAAATTAAAACAAGTTGGCACCAACCATGATTTGCCTTAGTCGACCCTGAACCAAATTTGGTCGTGTTCGGCAATGTCAAGCCTTGACAAAATTTCTCTATTTTGACAGAGTTGATCACGACCAAAATATAACCAACCGTATTTAGCTGAGTTCGCCCATACCTAAATTTAGCTGAGTCAGATGTGGCCTAAATTTAGTTGTATTTTCCCAAATCAGCCTTGGATGAAATTTGGCCATATTAAGCTAACTCAGGTCTGGCCGAAAGTTGTCCAAATTCATTCAAGTCAATCCTAACCAAAATTTCTCAAGTCGACCCTGACCCAAAGTTGGTCGTACTTAGCCACGTAATCGTATACTTAAAATGGGTCGTATGCGGTCGCATTTTACGGAGTCGGACCTTGCCAAAATTTGGACGTGTTCAGCCAAGTCTGCCCCGTCTGAAATCCATTTGAATGTGGTCGAGTCGACTCCACCCAAGATTCGTCCGAATATGACCTAGAAGGCCCCGCACCAAAATTTGGGCGTATTCAGCTTAGTCGACTCTGACCGAAATTCGGTTCAATAAAGTCAAGTCGTCCTTGTAAAAAAATTGGCTGAGACCGTTCTAACCCAAATTTTGCATTATTTAGCCTGGTCGACCGTAGACTAAATTTGGCCATTTCGACCAAACTGGTCGTGACCAAAATTTGGCAGTATTCAGCTGAGTTGGACCGAGTCAAAATTTAGGGGAATTAAGTCGAGCCGGCCTCGAGCGAAATTTAGCTGAGTCGGCCTTAGCCCAAATTTGCCGTATTTGGCCGAGGCACACGCGAAAAAAAAATTGACGATTTTGACTAAGTTTGTCGCAACTAATATTTGGAAGTATTCAATTGAGTCTGTTTTGACTGAAATACATCCAAATTAAATCAGATTTGGCCAAAATAAAGTCGTATATTCTCGTTTCAACGTTGGTCAAAATTTGGCCAAATCCAATCGAGTCGATCTCGACCAAAATTTGCCTAGTCGATCCGGACCCAAAGTTGGTCCTACTCGGCTAAGTAATCCCCAACCGAAAATTAGTTGTATGCAGCAAAATTTTACCAAGTCGAACCTGGCCAAAATTACGATATGTTCAGCCGAGTCCGCTCCGGCTGAAATTTATTCGAATTTGGTCGAGTCTACCCCACCCCGATTTGGCCGAATTTGACCAGGCAGGCCACCAACAAAAATTTGGTCATATTCAATTTAGTCGAATCCGACCGAAACGCGGTTGAATTTAGTCGAGTTGTCCCTGTTAAAAATTTGGCCAAGTCGATCCCTACTCAAATTTTACAGTATCCAGCCTAGTCGACCCTAGACAAAATTTGGTCAATTCGATCAAGCTGGTCGTGTCCAAAATTTGGCAATGTTCAGCTGCGTTGGCCCGAGTCGAAATTTAATGGAATTAGGTCGAGCCGACTTCGGGCGAAATTTAGCTGAGTCGTCCTTAGCCCAAATTTGTCGAATTCGACCGAGTCGGCCCCGGACAAAATTTATCGATTTTGGCAGATTTTGCCTCAACTAATATTTAGCAATTATTCAATTGAGTCAATTTTGAACGAAATACGGCCAAATTAAAACAAGTTGGCACCAACCATGATTTGCCCTACTCGACCCTAAACCAAATTTGGTCGTGTTCAGCAATGTCAAGCCTTGACAAAATTTCTCTATTTTGGCAGAGTTGATCGCGATCAAAATATAACCAACCGTATTTAGTCCAGTTCGCCTAGACCTAAATTTAGCTGAGTCAGATGTGGCCTAAATTTAGTTGTATTTTCCCAAATCAGCCTTGGATGAAATTTGGCCATAATAAGCTAACTCAGGCTTGGCTGAAAGTTGTCCAAATTCATTCAAGTCGATCCTAACCAAATTTTCTTGAGTCGATCCTGACCCAAAGTTGGTCGTACTTGGCCACATAATCCCACACTGAAAATTGGTCGTATGCACTCGCATTTTACGGAGTCGGACCTTGCCAAATTTGGATATGTTCACCCGAGTCCGCCCCGTCCGAAATCCATTCGAGTGTGGACGAGTCGACTCCACCCAAGATTCGTCCAAATCTGACCTGGCAGGCCCCGCACCAAAATTTCGGCGTATTCAGCTTAGCCGACTCTGACCGAAATTCGGTTCAATATAGTCTAGTCGTCCCCGTCAAAAATTTGGTCGAGACCGTTCTAACCCAAATTTTGCATTATTTATCATAGTCGACCGTAGAATAAATTTGGCCATTTCGACCAAGTTGATCGTGACCAAAATTTGGCAGTATTCAGCTGAGTTGGCCCGAGTCAAAATTTAGTGGAATTCGGTCGAGTCGGCCTCGAGCGAAATTTAGCTGAGTCGGCCTTACCCCAAAATTTGTCATATTTGGTCGAGGCAGCCACAAAAAAAAATTGACGATATTTACAGAGTTTGTCTCGGCTAATATTTGGAAGTATTCAATTGAGTCTGTTTTGGCTAACATACGACCAAATTAAATCAAGTTGGACTCGACCAAGATTTGGCCTAGTCAGTCCTGACCCAAGTCAACCTCAGATGAAATTTCTCTATTTCGGTCGAGTAAGTCACAACCAAAATTTGATCGTATTTAGTTGAGTCCAACTCGCTCGAAATTTGGCCCAAATCAGTCGAGTTGACCCTACTGAAATTTGGCCGAGTCAGATTTGGCCTAAATTAAGCCGTATATTCCCGAGTCAACGTTGGTCGAAATTTGGCCAAATCCAATCGAGTCTATCTCGACCAAAATTTGCCTAGTCGATCCTGTCGCAAAGTTGGTCCTACTCGGCCAAGTAATCCCCTACCGAAAATTAGTCGTATGCAGCAAAATTTTACCGAGTCGAACTTGGCAAAAATTTGGATATGTTCGGCCGAGTCCGCCCTGACTGAAATTTATTCGAATTTGGTCGGGTCTACCCCACCCCGATTTGGCCAAATTTGACCAGGCAGGTCACGCACAAAAATTTGGTCGTATTGAATTTAGTCGAATCCGACCGAAACACGATTGAATGTAGTCGAGTTGTCCCTGTTAAAAATTTGGCTGAGTCGATCCTTACCCAAATTTTGTAGTATCCAGCCTAGTCGACCCTAAACGAAATTTGGTCAATTCGATCAAGCTGGTCGTGTCCAAAATTTGGCAGTGTTCAGCTGCGTTGGCCCGAGTCGAAATTTAATGGAATGCAATCGAGCCGACTTCGGGCGACATTTAGCTGAGTCGTCCTTAGCCCAAATTTGTCGTATTCGACCGAGTCAGCCCCGGACAAAATTTATCGATTTTGGCAGATTTTGACTCAACTAATATTTAGCAATTATTCAATTGAGTCAATTTTGAACGAAATACGGCCAAATTAAAACAAGTTGGCACCAACCATGATTTTCCCTTGTCGACCCTGAACCAAATTTGGTCGTGTTCTGCAATGTCAAGCCTTGACAAAATTTCTCTATTTCGGCATAGTTGATCGCGATCAAAATATAACCGTATTTAGCCGAGTTCGCCCATACCTAAATTTGGCTGAGTCAAATGTGGCCTAAATTTAGTTGTATTTTCCCAAATCAGCCTTAGATGAAATTTGGCCATATTAAGCTAACTCAGGCATGGCCAAAAGTTGGCCAAATTCATTCAAGTCGATCCTAACCAAAATTTTTCGAGTCGATGCTGACCCAAAGGTTGTCGTACTTGGCCACGTAATCCCATACTGAAAATTAGTCGTATGCGGTCGCATTTTACGGAGTCGAACCTTGCCGAAATTCAAACATGTTCAGCCGAGTCCGCCCCGTCCGAAATCCATTTGAATGTGGTCGAGTCGACTCCACCCAAGATTTGTCTGAATCTGACCTTGCAGGCCCCGCAACAAAATTTGGGCGTATTCAGCTTAGTGGACTCCGACCGAAATTCGATTCTATATAGTGGAGTCGTCTCCGTCAAAAATTTGGTCGAGACCGTTCTAACCCAAATTTGGCATGATTTAGCCTAGTCGACCGTATACTAAATTTGGCCGTTTAGAACAAGCTGGTCGTGACTAAAATTTGGCAGTATTTAGCTGAGTTGGCCCGAGTCAAAATTTAGTGGAATTCAGTCGAGCCGGCCTCGAGCGAAATTTAGCTGAGTCAACCTTAGCCCAAATTTGTCGTACTTGGCCGAGGTAGCTACGAAAAAAATTTGACAATTTTGACAGAGTTTGTCACAACTAATATTTGGAAGTATTCAATTGATCGTATTTAGCTGAGTCCAACCCGCTCCAAATTTAGCCAACATCAGTCGAGTTGACCCTACTGAAATTTGGCCGAGTCAGATTTGACCCAAATTAAGTCGTATATTCCCGAGTTAACGTTGGTCAAAATTTGACCAAATCTAATCGACTCGATCTCGACCAAAATTTGCCTATTCGATCCTGACCCAAAGTTGGTCATACTCGACCAAGTGATCCCCGAACGAAAATTAGTCGTTTGCAGCAAAATTTTACCGAGTCGGGCCTGGCTAAAATTTGGACATGTTCGGCCAAGTTCGCCCCGACTAAAATTTATTCGAATTTGGTCGAGTCTACCCCACCCCGATTTGGCCGAATTTGACCAGGCAGGCCACGCACAAAAATTTGGTCGTATTCAATTTAGTCGAACCTGACCGAAACGCGATTGAATTTCGTCGAGTTGTCCCCGTTAAAAATTTAGCCGAGTCGATCCTTACCCAAATTTTGCAGTATGCAGCCTAGTCGACCCTAGACGAAATTTGGTCAATTCGATCAAGTTTGTCGAGTCAAAAATTTGGCAGTGTTAAGTTGTGTTGGCCCGAGTCGAAATATAATGGAATTCAGTCGAGCCGACTTCGGGCGAAATTTAGCTGAGTCGTCCTTAGCCCAAATTTGTCGAATTCGACCGAGTCGGCCCCGGACAAAATTTATCGATTTTGGCAGATTTTGCCTCAACTAATATTTAGCAATTATTCAATTGAGTCAATTTTGAACGAAATACGGCCAAATTAAAACAAGTTGGCACCAACCATGATTTGCCCTACTCGACCCTGAACCAAATTTGGTCGTGTTCAACAATGTCAAGCCTTGAGAAAATTTCTCTATTTCGGCAGAGTTGATCGCGATCAAAATATAACCAACCGTATTTAGTCCAGTTCGCCCAGACCTAAATTTAGCTGAGTCAGATGTGGCCTAAATTTAGTTGTATTTTCCCAAATCAGCCTTGGATGAAATTTTGCCATAATAAGCTAACTCAGGCTTGGCCGAAAGTTGGCCAAATTCATTCAAGTCGATCCTAACCAAAATTTCTCGAGTCGATCCTAACCCAAAGTTGGTCGTACTTGGCCACATAATCCCACACTGAAAATTGGTCGTATGCTGCTGCATTTTACGGAGTCGGACCTTGCCGAAATTTTGACATGTTCAGCCGAGTCCGCCCTGTCCGAAATCCATTCGAGTGTGGTCGAGTCGACTCCATCCAAGATTCGTCCGAATCTGACCTAGCAGGCCCCGCAACAAAATTTGGGCGTATTCAGCTTAGTCGGCTCCAACCGAAATTCGATTCAATATAATCGAGTCGTCCCCGTCAAAAATTTGGTCGAGATCGTTCTAACCCAAATTTTGCATTATTTAGCCTAGTCGACCGTAGACTAACTTTGGCCGTTTCGACCAAGCTGGTCGTGATAGAAATTTGTTACTATTCAGTTGATTTGGCCCCAGTCAAAATTTATTTGAATTCAGTCGAGCCGGCCTCGAGCAAAATTTACCTGAGTCGGCCTTAGCCCAAATTTGACGTATTTCGGCGAGGCAGCACCGAAAAAAATTTGACAATTTTGATCGAGTTTGTCGCGACTAATTTTTTGAAGTATTAAATTGAGTATGTTTTGACTGAAATATGACCAAATTAAATCAAGTTGGACCCGGCCAAGAATTGTCCTGATCAGTCCTGACCCAAATTTGGCCGTCTTCGACCAAGTCAACCTCGGATGAAATTTCTCTATTTCGGTCGAGCAAGTCACAACTAAAATTTGATCGTATTCAGCTGAGTCCAACTGGCTCGAAATTTGGCCGAAATCAGTCGAGTTGACACTACTGAAATTTGGCCGAGTCAGATTTGGCCAAAATTAAGTCGTATATTCCCGAGTCAACGTTGGTCGAAATTTGGCCAAATCCAATCAAGTCTATCTCGACCAAAATTTGCCTAGTCGATCCTGACGCAAAGTTGGTCGTACTTGACCAAGTAATCCCCGACCGAAAATTAATCGTATGCAACAAAATTTTACCGCGTCAAACCTGGCCAAAATTTGGACATGTTCGGTCGAGTCCGCCCCGACTAAAATTCATTCGAAATTGGTCGAGTGTACCCCACCCAGATTCGGCCAAATTTGACAAGGCAGGCCACGCACAAAAATTTGGTCGTATTTAATTAGTCGGCTCCGATCGAAACTCGGTTGTATTTAGTCGAGTTGTCCCAATTAAAAATTTGGCTGAGTCGAACCTTACCCAAATTTTGCAGTATCCAGCCTAGTCGACCCTAGACGAAATTTGGTCAATTCGATCAAGCTGGTCGTGTCCAAAATTTGGCAGTATTCAGCTGTGTTAGCCCGATTTGAAATTTGGTGGAGTTTAGTCGAGTAGCCTTCGGACGAAATTTAGCTGAGTCGTCCTTAGCCCAAATTTGTCGTATTCGACCGAGTCAGCCCCGGACAAAATTTATCGATTTTGGCAGATTTTGACTCAACTAATATTTAGCAATTATTCAATTGAGTCAATTTTGAACGAAATACGGCCAAATTAAAACAAGTTGGCACCAACCATGATTTTCCCTTGTCGACCCTGAACCAAATTTGGTCGTGTTCTGCAATGTCAAGCCTTGACAAAATTTCTCTATTTCGGCATAGTTGATCGCGATCAAAATATAACCGTATTTAGCCGAGTTCGCCCATACCTAAATTTGGCTGAGTCAAATGTGGCCTAAATTTAGTTGTATTTTCCCAAATCAGCCTTAGATGAAATTTGGCCATATTAAGCTAACTCAGGCATGGCCAAAAGTTGGCCAAATTCATTCAAGTCGATCCTAACCAAAATTTTTCGAGTCGATGCTGACCCAAAGGTTGTCGTACTTGGCCACGTAATCCCATACTGAAAATTAGTCGTATGCGGTCGCATTTTACGGAGTCGAACCTTGCTGAAATTCGGACATGTTCAGTCGAGTCCGCCCCGTCCGAAATCCATTCGATTTTGGTCGAGTCGACTCCACCCAAGATTCGTCCAAATCTGACCTGGCAGGCTTCGCACCAAAATTTGGGCGTATTCATCTTAGGCGACTCCGACCGAAATTCGGTTCAATATAGTCGAGTCATCCCCGTCAAAAATTTGGTCGAGACCGTTCTAACCCAAATTTTGCATTATTTAGCCTAGTCGACCGTAGACTAAATTTGGCCGTTTTGACCAAGCTGATCGTGACCAAAATTTGGCAGTATTCAGCTGAGTTGGCCCGAGTCAAAATTTAGTGGAATTCAGTCGAGCCGGCCTTGAGCGAAATTTAGCTGAGTTGGCCCGAGTCAAAATTTAGTGGAATTCAGTCGAGCCGGCCTTGAGCGAAATTTAGCTGAGTCGGCCTTAGCCCAAATTTGTCATATTTGGCCGAGGCAGCCACGAAAAAAATTTGACGATTTTGACATAGTTTGTTGCGACTAATATTTGGAAGTATTCAATTGAGTCTGTTTTGACTTAAATACGACCAAATTAAATCAAGTTGGACCCAAACAAGATTTGGCCTAATCAGTCCTGACCCAAATTTGGACGTCTTCAACCAAGTCAACCTCGAATGAAATTTCTCTATTTCGGTCGAGTAAGTCACCACCAAAGTTTGATCGTATTTAGCTGAGTCCAACCCACTCGAAATTTGGCCAAAATTAGTCGAGTTGACCTTACTGAAATTTGGTCGAGTCAAATTTGGCCCAAATTAAGTCGTATATTCCCGAGTCAGCCTTGGACGAAATTTGGCCATATTAAGCTAAGTTAGTCATGCCCGAAATTTGTCCAAATCCAATCAAGTCGATCCCGACTAAAATTTACCGAGTCTATCCTGACCCAAAGTTGGTCTTACTCAGCCACGTAATCCCAGAAAATTAGTTGTATGCAGCACAATCCAAGTCGGACCTAGCCGAAATTTGGACATGTCCGACCGAGTCGATCCCGACCGAAATTTATTCAAATTTTGCCGAGTTGACCCCACCCCAAATTCGGCTAAATTTGACCAAGCAGGCTTTGCACTAAAATTTGCATGTATTCAGCTTAGTCGGCTCCGACCAAAATTCAATTGAATTTAGTCGAGTCTTCCCCATCAAAAATTTGGCCGAGCTGGTCGTCACCCAAATTTGGTAGTATTCAGCCAAGTTAGCCTTAAATGAAATTTGGTCTTAAAACATGATAGTTGAAGACTTCTTGTTTGGGACTATAGTAAAGCTGCAATTCCAAACTTGCTGCTAAAACAATAATCTAACTCTTCCATCAACTAAAGTAAATATCTTCGACACATGAACTAAGATTAATCATATGCTCTCCATAAATATTTAGCAAGATTCGGTATGCTATTACAAGATTTCTAGACGCTACAAATAAGCCTAAGGTTGAGTTTCTCTAGGAGTTTCTATGTGAAATTGTATCTTGATGAAAACTAAAAGTATAATATATTTTTCTACCTACAACACTAAAAGTATATATAATTCTGCTAGCTAAAATACTTCAAATTCATGAAAAAGAAACAACAAGCTAGGCGTTTTCTGTGTCACTAGAGCCAGCTTGAGAATCAGCCTGAGAACCAGCTTGAGAACCAGCTTGAGATCCTTGTGAACCAGCTTGTGCATCCAAATTTAATTCCAACTCCTCTTCAACATTGTCAACAATCGTCCACCTATTAGATGCATCAATCGTAATTAAGCTTTAGTTTAGCTTGAAATGATCAAATTCAATATCTTAACACCATACCTCTCAAGCACAAACTTCCCTTCTTTGTATGTTTCGTTCTTTTCATATGCCAGAACCTAAACCAATTCAAAGATTCATTATGACCTCTTCAAATTAGATTGATACAGAAATCTATGGAAAGACTTGACTTGCATGTGCATGATGATACCATGGGTGCTTAATCCATCCTTCTAAATAAATCCAGAAGTCACATATTTTCATTCATGGAATCTAATGTTTAAGTACTTTGGGATTCTCTTTCCATGATTTCTAATTTAATTTCATTCCAAACAGGATAACAAAAAACAGATACATGACTTAAAGGAAAATCATCAATTTCAATCACCTCCTCGAGGGATAGAAAACAAATCTTGCTGATTTCCAGTTAAAAGATAATGAGCTCGTAAATGAAGATTACCCTTATTTTGGTAGATCACAAATGGATTAGATGCACAATAGATTTGGAAAATAGAAATTTATCATCTGGTTGTTCTTTTATTGGCAATAAAATTGTTGGAAATTTGAACGACGGTACATTTAAGAGTTTAAAATGGTTTTATGATAATATTCATCAAACTCAGACATACAAAAGTCTCAAGAACATAAATTTCTGATGGTGCTCACACATATCAACTTCATTGATAGCTTAAACTTTCAAGACTCACCCAACCACAAATTAATGAGGTAAGGAAAATCCTCAAGCAATCCAGGTGCAAAGTTATAACTTACATATTTCCATCCAAGAAGTTGTCCACAGCTGCAACAAAATATGTCTTCAACTGTATGCAGTCCAGATATCATCATTCTCTCCACCGGAGGCCCAAGAGTTATGTTCACTCTATTTGAGGCCAAAAGTTAACAAATAAGGATGTTGTTAAAGGGTAGTAACGAAGGTTTGAGATAAGGCGTTGATATGTAAAAAAAAAGTGCTAATTATGAGTCAGAAGAAAATCATAATTCTTTTAATATCATTGATAAAACCATAACGCTTCAATTGAATTCCCGAAACCATCAGAGGAATAGATGTTTTTTGGTGGGGAAAGGAATTATGGGACCACTAAAATAATCCGTAACAAATTACTGAAAACTGAAGATTGAAAAGGGACAGAAGAGGGGGCAACGATTTCAGACAACTTACACTTTGCTGAAAAGGTATGCTCTCCCTTGGCTGCAGTTGAAGTTCTGATCATCACAGAGAAACAAACAGTCAAATTGCTAGGGTAGATGGAAAGACTAGTAGTGCACAAGGAACTAGGTACATTTGCACAGTAGAATAAGTAGCAGCAATTAGTGATAGTTATCTGGACAGGGCTATACTACTATAACAAAAATGAATCAAAATGTACCAAGATAGAGTTAGCTGACATCTTCATTTAGCAGACAAATTATACTACAGGAATCTATGTGGAAGAAGACCAAATGTAACAAAAGTATCCACAAATGAAATAATTCACTTTCCTTTCAAGAAGAAGATCAACAATCACAGATATTGGCTCATTGTCTACTCTTTACATATAAGCTCAGGGTAAGAGGCAAGTTTACAATGATGTGCACCAATGATTGCCAAACCACAGCAAAATTCTAATCAAGCGTTCTTTGGAGCCGCAGATAAAAAAAGAAAAGAAAAACTTCACAAAATAAACTAATTCTACCCAATGTTATCTCACTTGTAAAAGTCAAGCCAATATTAGGAGAGCTCCCTATCTCACCCACAATGGAATTGTAGTAGTAGGGCTGTCCAAAAAATTCAAACAATTAAAATCAATCCATATTTATGCATATCCAAATCACTTTAAGTTCATTTTATTGTATTCGTTTCATATATCCAAATCCATTCTTTTGGATATTAAATCCAATCCAATTAATTAGATAGTTGTTTGGGATTTTAATAATTCCAAAAACCAATGGCCATCCTAAAACGTTGTTTGGTGTAGGCATCTTTCAGTTGGTCTCGGCTGGGAAATTTTTTACTTCATCTTTGTAAGGGAAGCTTTGGTTGGTCTCAACTTTTTACCTGATTTTGATCGGATATGTTTTTGTTGGTCTAGGTCAAACCATTAGATCCTCCATCATCCTTGATTGGTTCATCATCAACTCAGCCTCGGTTGAGATATCACTGGTTCATCCGTCCTCGACTGGGACATCCCAACTAATTTCAATTGCTCATCTCCGGCTCAACCTCAGCTGTATGGTCTATTCATCTCAGCTAGACCACGATCACAACCTGGGAATCGTTTGACACCAAAGCCAGGGTATTGTTGCCACAACCTCAATCACAATATTGTTGACTCAACTGAAGACGTTTTAGTTTAAACCTAGCTGAAGAATCTTTGGATGACTTCAACCCAAGCATCTTTCCCTCAATCATGTCTCAGTTAGTAGTATCGATCAAGATAGCTTTCAGCCAATCTCGATAAAATCATCTTTCAGTAAACTTCAGCTAGGACATCTTTACCTTAACTTCAGTTAAAGTATCACTACTTTGGCTTCCGCTAGAGCATATTTACTTTTGTCTCGAACAATCCGTCTCAGGTTCAACCTCGTCTAGGCCATCTTCAGCTTGATTTCATCAAATCAGCTTTCAGTTTCAAACCAATTCCAAAATTGCTTTGCAATATAAAAGCAAATTTAAAGCCAAATTAAAAAATTCCAAACAAATTTTATCCAATTAAAGAGATATGGATTTCAAATCTAATCCATTTAATTGGATTTGGTTCAGATATGAATGGATCTTTAAAGATTTGAATCTATGCCCATTAGAAGAGAGCAAAACAGAAAGGCAAGCCATCAAAAGTAGTCTTATATATCTAATTAGCAACTGTTATAGTGAATTGAGTGTTGAAAACATATGAAAATAACTTGTATTCCAAGTCTCGCTTCTTTGGTGTCATGCATTGAGACAATTGGGGAAAAAAAACTCCCTGTCTCAATGTACATCTTTCAACGGGGCACAGACAGGCTCTACGCAAAGGGACTTATCATATAGAAAAGTATACACGATACACTTTTTCATTCAATCATTTTCCAAATCCATGGATTCGATCTCAGTAGAAAACTTTTCCGTGTAGCCGCGAAATAAAATTGATCTACCTCCATTTTTAAAATTTTACCCAGAGGTAATTCCTTTTTTCAAAAAAGCACCATCTTCGTTAACCCAATTAGGCATTTCCAAACATCAAACAGCAGCACCATTACACGCTTGCCACAATTGAGAGGCCAAACCATCAGACTCCAAATTTCAAATTGAACACATAATCTTTCATAACGAAAACAGAAAGACTATGCTAATTACTGAAAGCGCCATAGGACATTGCCAGCAACACTGTACAATCGATGTTTCCATAAAAAGATTGCAACCCAATAACCTCCGATCAATAATGAACCAAAAAACACAGTCTTTCTGCACGATCAATTAATGGGTCCCACATAATTCCGATTGATTTTTTAAAAGAAGAGACCAAAATCCAATCTTTCACCGATATCACCCACACAAAGTTCATCTCCGAAACAACCACCAAAAGAAGAAAAAGAAAGCAAGATTCTTTTACAAGTATAAATATTGTGAAATAAAGAAAGAGAAAGAAAAAAAGGATCGAATAGAAATTGAATTTGAAGAGAAGAGGGAGAATACGTACCCGAGAAAGAATGTTATGAGCGAGGGCAAGAGGGGTATTGCAGTATCTGCATCCGTAGGATCTGCCATCCAAATCAACAAGAAAAACCCTCCCCATGTCAACCCCACTCTCTCATAAACCCACACAACACAAACCACCAACGACAACAACAATAGCCTATGCAGAACACAACAACCCCAGACACCCCAAACGCGCAATCCCACTGTAACTGTCGTTAGCTCTATATATATACATATAATCTATCCTTCCTCAGCCTCTTTTTCTTAAAATAATTCTTAAAAGGGACTTTTCTTAACGGGAATATTCATAAAATTTTCTATCTTATTACTTTTACAATATATCTATATACATGCAAATTAACTAACTGAAAATTAAATAGGGAAAAAATATAAATGATGTAATTATTATTCTTATAAACTCCAAATAGCAATTAATTTAAACAAAAAATATTTAAGGAAACAATATCCTTAAAAGTTAATAAGGGAAATAATCTATTGAAGTATTCATTCCTTCTCTTAAACATAAATAAATTGTAACTACTTTTTTATTTAATAATATTTTTAAAATGTAATCAATTTAATTAATATTTGAAATTTGATTAAATTATTATATTATATATTTGTTTTATAGAATAACATTTTACGAAAAAATTAATATATTTATTAAATTAATTAAATTTGTTAACATTTATGAAGTTAGTTTATGTTTACGGTTAAAGTCTCTTAAATGATTGCTTGTTCCAATCCCCAAAAGTAATATCTCGTGTTTGAATATAGGCGTCGACCTTATTACGGCTTTTATGAAAATAAAAATGTTTTTTTTTTCTCTTTAAATATTTAGTACAGTAACTTTTGTCCAATTGGATATTGTGATAGTTAAACCGGAATGAATTTGTGTCAATTAATTAATTGACCGGATTTACTGAAGTAATAACAATAATAACAATAATAACAACAAATTACGGTAATATTTATTAATTAAAAAATAAAAATAAAGATCTTTTTAACACCGATTATGAATAAATAATATATATTAAATTTTATAAAAATTTATAATATGATATTAAATGAATTCTTACTTAATATCTAATGTTATTTTATTTTATTTAAATGATAAAAATATACTTAAGTGTTGTACAATTTTATATAATACTCCTTAATAAAAAATTTAAAAATAATTTAATAATAAAATATTCTATTTTAATGTTAAAAATTAAAATATAATTAAAAATAAAAAATTTAAATTAACATAAAAACTAACAACAAATAGTGTTAAATAGATAAAAGACTTTAAAAAATAATTAAAATATGAATTTGAAATTCTTTCTCCCTTTTCAATAACCTTTTACAATATTTCTAATGATTTAACAAAGTTCCATCTCTTAAAAAATATACAATATTTTAATATTTGAAATTATTAATTATAAATATATAAAATTATTAATATAAAAAATTTAATTATCTAAACTTTTAAGTTAAATACTGAACTTTAATTTGCATTTTCAAATTTTAAAGAAATATTTTTTTTATCTTTTAGTAAAAATCTTAAAACATTTAAAATATTTATTTTGTATTAAAAGAATGTTATTTAAAAATTTCAAAAAATAAATTTATTTTTATAAAATATGTCATATAAATTTATATTACTTCAATTAATATAATCAACTATTCCAATTTTTATTATAAAAATAATAAAATTAATAATCATTATTTATATTTTAACCGGTGTCCTAACGTTCTCCTAAAATAAAAATAAAACTCATATGTATTGTATCTTAAAGAAAAAATTATTACAAGTATTGTATCTTAAAGAAAAAATTATTACAAGTATTTTATTTTTAGAGAAAGATAACGATCATTGAAGCACATATTTAATATTTGGAGATGGGTTTGACCAAATTACTTAATTACATGCTTATTCAAATTTATTAAAATAAATGATTAAATTATAGATTTCTTTTTAAGTCAAAATAAGAGTGGTAGTAGAAAACATCCATAACATCTTAAATTTAACTTAAATTATTTTAAAAAGTTAAATTTTCTATAATAAGTATACTTTATTTGAAATTTATTTTTTTTAATGTTCATAGAGATTAAATATATTTTTTATCCTTTACCTTTTGATGAAAATTGAAATTAGTCTATCTTTGAAACTTTAAACCAATTTAGTCCTCCAATTTTAGAAATTTGTAAATTTACTCATTTAAATAAACATAACAAAATTATATGTAAATGACTAAATTTACACATTTTTAAAGTTGGAAGTAGGGATGGCAACGGGCGGGACGGGGATGAGTTTCGCTATCTCATGTTCATCCTCGTAGAAAACATTTATCCACATCGTCATACCCAAACCCAACGGATATCAAACTTTTGTTTCATCCCCATGTCTCACCGGGTAACGGGTATAATCTTATACCCATACTCGTACCTGTTTTCTTACTGCTTCAATATTAATTGTAGGGTTAAATATGTTTTTAGTCCCTTAAGTTTCAGTGAAATTTGAAATTAGTCAGTCTTCAAAAATTTTGACCAATTTAGTCTTTCATCTTTAAAAATGCATGAATTTAGTCTTTTAAACAAAATTTGGTTAAGTTTAGCTAACGTTTCAAGTGTATTTCATGATAGTATTTGAATTGTTTACACTGTTTGACACATCTTCGCTTCAATGATAACTCAAATATTATCATAAAATGCGTTTAAAATATCAAATAAACTTAACAAAATTGGATAAAAAGGACTAAATCCACGTATTTCTAAAGATGAAGGACTAAATTGGTATAAAGTTTCGAAGAGGGACTAATTCCAAAATTCATTAAAACCTGAGAGGCCAAAAACATATTTAACCCTTAATTTTAATTAAATTTTATAAAATAATAAAAAATTACAGTAAAGGAAACATAAAATTATCAAATATTCAATACTAGGAGGATGGTTCTTTCTTCATATCAAATACTTTGAAATAAATTGTAATTGTTTACATTTTAGATTAGAATAACAAATAAAATTTTACGAGAACCAAAACATTTATTAAATTTGCAAACATTAATGAAACCTAGTTGATAAAATTTAAAAATATTTTTAAAAAAATATAAAAGGAAAATAAATATTCAAATTAAAAATATATTTAAAATGAGTTAGAAAATAAAAAATAATTAGATAAAATATATCGAAATAGTATTCTACATGATGAAAATAAACAACCAATACAAATATTAAAAATGTAACAAATGTGTGTCTTATAAACAATTTGAGATACTATTGAAAGAAATCGCATAAAAGAAAATAAATGTGTAATTAGGAGTACGATAAGATGAAAAATACCTAAGAGATCTAAGAAAAATTTTCAAATATCAACATATATACTCAATGGTTGAGAAATAACAAAAATTGTTTTAGTGAAACAAAAAAGTTCTTCAAATGAAACAAAAATTAATAATAACAAGTAAATAATATTTTTTATATTACCTAGTAAATGAAAGGTTTATGCTATTAAACACATAGATTGAGAGTATTAAAAATTCTCATGTGAAAGGAAAATATACAATAAATAAAAATATTAAAAAATAATAGAAATATTCAAATGTGAGACGTACAAAATTTTTAATTGACATACATCATTTTAACATAATTACATAAAGGTTATGATAAGATGAAAAATATATTAGAGATGCAAATGAGTTTTATGACAAACCAAATTATTAGAAGAAATAAAAAATAGAAAGTATATA
>Ga0214545_1003973_pt1 | contig 27910 bp, 9 predicted proteins | sample CNSS4metaG_FD_160064 | JGI IMG/M metagenome (GOLD analysis project Ga0214545, IMG submission 160064) | Root nodule microbial communities from cowpea collected in UCLA plant growth center, Los Angeles, California, USA - CNSS4 | ecosystem: Host-associated > Plants > Roots > Nodule | place: USA... | reverse complement strand
TAAATTTATTTATAAATATATATAATATATATATATATATATATATATATATATATATATATATATATATATATATATATATATATATATATATATATATAAGAGTTTAAATGAGAGTGTATATATAATATAAGTTCAGATGTTAAATTTACTAACTAAATGATACTAAATGAAATTTGAACAGAAAAGAAATCCCATTCCTTTGCATTTACAATAATACAAATGCATATTATTATTCAAAGCCAATTATTTTTTCTTTCCTATTAGAAAGTAAAGTGGAGCAAAAGTAAAGGTCTTCTATCTTCCCTTTCAAATATTCATTTTTTTTTCTCATATCTTTAAAAATAAGCATGCAAGAAATTAGAAAAGAAGTTAATGCATGAAGTGTGTTTTTGTCTCTGAAACTATATTATGATTTTTAGTGTATTTTATTGATCAGATTTCAATTTTCGGTGTGATTTATTGGTTAGATTCCGAAGAGGTTTTAATATTTATTTTTTGAACTTTCTAGTTTCTGCTTTCTTAATTCAAGATAAGTAAAAACTAATTTAATATTTTATTTAAAAAATAGTCAATATCATGAAAAAATTAAGAATTAAATTGACATCTATAGTAAATATTGAACTAATATCGATAAAGTTTGGTCCATTAATATTTTTAGATCATGCTGAAGACATGCACCTCACAACACAAGATGGTATTCCAATACCAAACAAACCAAATGCATTTGTTTTGTGATAAAAGAATTTATGATCCTCATTCACATCTGTTACCTGTTGGTAGTGAAATCCAATTCAAACAATGAATTTGGTTCCATCCCTTTAAAGAAAAAAATCTTCTTATATTTAAAATATTCTTCATAATTGATTGAGTTACATATAACTAATTATTTAAATAATCAATTATGAGACATTAGGGAACATCGCTTTTCCTTCTTTTTCTTTTGTCTTCTTTCTTTTTCAATTTTAAAATTTACTAAAAAACTGAGATTTTTCTCTGTGAATTATGTTTGCAGTTTTCTTAAGCTGACTTTTTCGTTTCGTTTTGTTCATGATTATTTTTTAAGGTATTTCATAATATTTTGAATAGTAAATAAACAACAATAATTTAGGACAATGATACTTTGACTATTAACATGAGATGTTATTTTCTAAATAGTTTTAAAATATTGAAAATCGAGTAAAAAAATAAAAATTCACTTAAAATATGATAACTAAAATTGTGAAAAAAAGTTACCAAAATTTAATAATAAAAAATCATTTTCTGATGATTTAAAACGATGATACTTTGACTACTCCACTGTTTGCTATCAATCAAATACTACAAAGCAACTTTTGCTAAAATAGAAACGGGGTTGATGAGTGTTTTCTGACACTGGAAATCACTTATGAGTACATAAGTTGTCCAAAACATAAGTTATGCATAATGATGAAAAATAAAGGGTTGAAGAAACAAATTGTCATAAAAAGAATTTTGTTTTGATGTTTAGAAGATTTGAGTGCTTAATGACAGAGCTTTGTGTTGTTGTGCTTTTCACAGAAAATTATGGAAGTGGAATCACAACCTACAATTATTTTGAACATAGTGGATCATTTCAGTAAGGGTTAATTAAAGGGTTGGGTGGCTTTTCTTTTGTGGATGATAAAACTTTTCCATGAATCAAACAAACAATCGATAATGATTTAGTGAAAATTATAAAAGTAAGATGGTTAGTTAAACACTTCTTCAAATAATTCCAACTAGATTTAATCATTTATAGTCCTAAGTCAAAATAATTTGAATTGAAGTTACTTGACTACATTTTTTCAAAAGATGTGTCAGAACTAGTGATTTGAGGAAAAAAATATAATTTTTAAAATACATTTAAAATTTAAAATTAATTGATGTTTACAAATTGATATGAATTGTTTTATCAATTATCTTATAATGGATTAATTATACTTTAGTTTTTAAACTTTGAAATAAAATTGAATTTCTCTTTTATAATATTTTTTTACAAATTTTATATCATATTTTATAAATAAATGTACGATGTTTTGCTGGTTTAATGACATTGATTAATTTATGACGTAACAAACTATATTTTCTACTTATATTTTTAGTTTCAAGTTCTCTCAAAATTTTTATATTTTTTAATTAAATATTTGAAGACTAATTTTTCTAATAAATGTGTTTGTTATTTTATCCTATTATATTTGCTTACTTGTTTGTCTCTATATTATTAAAATTAGGAGGTTCGTAATTAGAGATATAAATTTTTTTTTATATCTATAAGTATTCGCAAATAAAATCTGCAATAGGTAGGAAATTGATATTGCTAATAGTTATTTGTGAGTAACGGATACAGATATTTTTTATACCCGCATGTTAATGGAGGTACGAGTATCATAGTATCCGTACTCGTATGTGGATTCCCGTACCTGCTATACTATAATTTAAATTTAAAAAAATAATTAAAATGTTAACATATTGATTTTGAATTAGTTATTTTTTATTAATTGGTTTTAAAAAATTTATATTTCTTTATAAATTGTCATTCAAGATTATTTAAATAATTACTTAGATTTTGTTTGAAATTTATGAATGTTATGTATTGTATTTTATTTGAATTTACGATTAAAATAAGTTGTTAAATATTTTAATTTTTTTTTTGTAAATACTCACAAATATATGTGAATATTAAAAATATATATAGATATCTGCATAAATACGAGAACAGATACGAGACATATTTATTTAGTGGGTAGAATGTGAGAAACTACTATCAGGATTACTAATCGTAATTGATCTTATCCGATGATATTCCTATTTATAATTAATATAAATAATTAGAGAATATTATATAATGAAGAGTGATTTTTATTATTATCATTAAAAAATGTAGGTTGCACAAATAATAGTGAGGAACAATTCCTTCGACAACATGTAGAAATTATCGAACAGTCCTAATCCAACACATTTTTAATAAGGCAATTAACTTTAAAGTTACTTGTATGTTCACATTAGTTGCAACGATATTTTTATATTAATTATATAACTATATTTTGTGAACACTAACAAACCAACAAAATGCAATGATAAACTAATAGTCACATAATTTAATTTAAAAAAATACTATACAGATCGAAGAAAATTTATTAAGGATGAAGAAGATATTGAACTTTAATTAAATACACTTTTTTTATTAGTAGTAAATGTAAATTGAGATGTCATATTTTTTAAAATTAATTAAATAGTAGTTTCAAATTTTGTCATCCGTTACTATTGTTTTGTTTAGGTGATTGATACTTCTTCAGACAACTTTTTTTCATTGTTTGAGTTGTTGTTCTGTGAGATCTTCGTCATGCCCTTTCCTGCTCCTAAAAAATCCGTCCCATTTGGACAATTCAAACCACAACAAAACTCAGAGATTTAGTACATTATTTATATAGTACTAGTGGAAATATATTAATATAAGTCCCTGCAAATTTAGTGTCCATATTTTTATGTTAATAAAAAAAATTAATATGATAAAAATATTGTTAACATTTATAATAAATTTGTAAGAAATTGTGTACTTTTTATTAAGTTTTATAATAAAGTCCTTCTCACTTAACCAAAGCTCTTAAACCTGTAATGTGTAAAAAGTCCAAAAGACGAGAAAATGGAGAAGAAGCCCTGAAATATGTTTCCTATATCCTAGACAGACATGTTTTACTCCCTAGTCTTGAAACACTTTGAATTATCTATAACTATATATAAAGGGGATTCCCTCTTTTGTGTACACATTTCATAATTTAAACTTTATCCTTTACAATTTAATTATTTATTAAATTTTTAAAAATTAACGGTTATTTTTACAAGTTTTTATAAAACTATTTACTTATCCCCTTCTTCTTTTTTTTTTTACTATTCATCAACAATTATTTTTTTCATATTTTCTCCATACATTTTATTTTAATTTTTATAAATATATTTTTATTTTTTTCATTAACTTAATAACGTTATAATATCATCAATTATTAATTTAATTCAAAAAATCGCGATAGTATCTATATTTACGCTAATATAAAAAATTAAAAGAAATAGAAGAAGTAAAGCTAAGGTTAAGGGAGAAAAGTTTCACAACTGAATAAAGAAGCCTTCGAATAATTTGCAAGATGACTGTTCTACAAAATATTCATTTAACTGAATCTCAAATGGCAGAAAATCGGTTACCCAACCCACTATTATTATTATATTATTATGTGCAAAAGTCGTAAATGATTAACTTTAGAAAAAAAAAACTATTTTGACAAACTTTACTTCTCATTAAACACATTTAACATCTTTTAATATAAAACATCAAATAAAAAAAATCAAATATATTTTTAGTTTCTTAATTTTAGTACGAAGTTTGATTTTTTTTTTATCAACTTTGATAAATTTTAATATTTAAATTTTAAAAATGAATACACATATTTTTAACCAATTGAATTAACTTTTTTTATGTACTAAACATGTTTTTTTTTTATATTACAACATAAATGTGTCAAATGGATAAATAAGATAAATAACATCATAAAATATATTTGTTTTATCAAAAATATTTAACGTAATTAGATTAAAATATCATATTTATTTATTTTTAAATTTTAAAAATTAAAATATATCAAAATTTCAAACATTAATTCTAAGTTTACTATCAAAAATCAATGACCAAAATCATTCTTTAACTTAAAAAAAAATGATAAAAATAGTTGTGGGAAGAGATCGAAAATTTTGAGTGGTGTCAAAGGTATCATATCCTTTTAACTTCAATCTTTTTGGAATCCAAACTTTTAAAATTTAAATTATAATTTTCCAAATTTAAATTCTGGAAATCCACTCTAAACTATTACAAAACAAGTACGAATACGTGGTATACATTAATGAAAATTTATTTTTATAATGTTTGCCTTGTCACCCTGATCAATGATGAATAAATAAAATACTGCACTCACTCACTGCCTCCATTGATGGATCTCTATATATACCTGCCATTGTTTCTCTCTATACCCAGGAAAATCCCACATTGTGCAAATCACGAACAAAACAACCTTAATTTGATTTGTCCCACGTCCTATATACAATTTCTGTATATCCGACCAGTGTTTTTTAGGATGGAATATTCAAAGGAAAAGTGCAAGAATGGAAATGGTTACAGTAACAGTGACCCACTTAACTGGGGCATGGCTGCGGATGCTATGAGAGGTAGCCACCTTGAGGAGGTGAAGCGCATGGTGGAGGAATACCGTAACCCCGTGGTGACGGTAGGTGGGAAGAGCCTCACCGTGTCTCAGGTGGCGGCGGTTGCTAACGGCGGCGTGAGGGTGGAGCTGGCGGAGGAAGCCCGACATGGTGTAAAAAGTAGCAGTGATTGGGTGACTCAGAGTTTGGTGAACGGCGTTGATACGTATGGGATCACCACAGGCTTCGGTGGAACCTCCTACAGGAGAACCAACCATGGTGTTGCCCTCCGAAACGAACTCATCAGGTCATTCTTTCTCTAATTCCACGTAACTTTATTTTAATAAATCTTTCTTTATACAAAATTCATAAAAATAATGTTATAAGTAATAGAAAGGATATAATTTTCCCTTCAAATAAGATTTTAGAAGAAAGTATAAAGTTTACACCAACAATTATCTTAAAAGAACATGCTGTTTAAATAAAGAAAAAAAGTAAAATAAGATGTAACGACAAAAATATACAAAATACTTGTTACTATGATTGTCATCATTTAAATACAAAAAATGCAACAAAAAAAAAGAGACAAAATGGTCTCTCCAAACTATTAGTAGAAGATAAAAATAATGATCGTCATTTGTTTATGTACACCATTTTATAATTTCATTTCAAACTTGGTCACTATATGAAAAATTAAAAGAGAAACAAACAATAAATGGGGTATATGTTTGTGTAAAGGTTCTACGTAAAGGTGGTAGAAAATAAATAAAATATTATTAAATTATTATATCAACCGGCAAGTGAAGGAATTATTTAAGGAATTTTAAAACCTCGTAGGTATACATTTTTTAATTGTTTAAATTATTATTTAAAACAAATGACTTGGTATTAATAACTTCTAGAACATCTTATTATATATAGTATAAAAGTTATTTTTAAAAGAAGATATTTAACATCACACTTAATATCTAATTTCGTCTTTTAATTTTATTTGAATTTATCAAAAATTTCTTCAATTTTTCTAATTTAGTTTTTTATTTTTTTAAAGTTCATTTTGGTTCATTCCGTTAGATTGACATTAACATCATGTCCTTACACGTCACATGTTAATGGATGGAGTTTTCAACTTTTTTTAACTAAAAAAATATCTCGTGTCTAGTTATGGTTGTGCCATGTGACCGTGACATGACAATGTTTGTTTTCAATTTAATTCACTATTCATAATTTTGATTCGAATTGGAAATAGCCAAATTACTTCATTAAAAAAAGAGAGGATTAAATTAAATCAAAATTATTAATAGAAACTAAATTAAAAACAAACATACCATGTGACAATGGCATGACATGTGACAGTTTTTTTTTAGACTAAAAAAAAATTATCCCATTAATACATTACATGTACAAACACAATCTTACGTTAGTCAAACAAAAATGACAATGATATTAATTTTTAAAATATTAGAAATCTTTCCTAAAGTTCAAATAAAAGTAGAGGACCAAATTAGTTATTAAACTTTAAGATTAATCATGTGTTTTGAAAGTTAAATCTAGAAACGATGGTAGCCTTAAATAGTGTTAGGTAACGTTAAACTTGATATTTATATCCAGACTCACGTACAATCCAAGATAAATATCCTATTTTAATTACATCTCTTTGATAGTTATTTTAAAAATATCACCACGCATTCTTTTTATCATTTTCCTCTAGGTACGGTGAAGTGAATGAGTGATTTTGCACCAGTGATTACTTAGTGAACATACTTTTAAATATATGTATTTATTAGTTATCATGTGGATTCTTGTGTTAGGAACAAGGCAATAAAAGAAAGAATAAAGGAGAGAAAATAAACACAGAGAATTCAACGTGGTTCGGCTACAATGTGTATGCCTACGTCCACGACTACACTAGGAAGTGTTTTGAATTTTTGGTGTGTCTTAAAGCCTTACATAGAGTCTCTTATATAGTAAAATAGAGAACCACATCTCATTATTCTAAGCAATGTGGGACTAAATCAAGCACCATAATTCTAACATCTTGTTACTCAGATAAATTTGGTTGGGGTATTGATAAGTATTTTGTTGCAATAGATTTTTAAATGCTGGCATTTTTGGCAACGATAAGGAATCTTGTCACACTTTACCTCACTCAATTACAAGAGCATCCATGTTGGTTAGGATCAACACCTTACTTCAAGGATATTCAGGCATAAGATTTGAAATCATGGAAGCCATAGCCAAGTTTCTGAACCATAACATAACTCCCTGTCTCCCACTACGTGGCTCCATCACTGCATCGGGTGATATAATTCCTTTATCATATGTTGTTGGTCTCTTAATTGGTAGGCCAAACTCCAAGTCTATTGGACATAATGGAGAAGTTCTTAATGCTAGAGAGGCCTTTCAATTAGCAGGAATTGATGGAGGTTTCTTTGAGTTGCAACCTAAAGAGGGTTTGGCATTAGTAAATGGAACTGCAGTTGGATCTGGCTTAGCTTCCATAGTTCTTTTTGAAGCAAACTTACTTGTCATCCTCTCAGAAGTCTTGGTTGCAATTTTTGTTGAAGCTATGCATGGAAAACCAGAATTCACAGACCATTTGACTCATAAATTGAAGCACCACCCTGGTCAAATTGAAGCTGCAGCTATAATGGAACACATACTAGATGGAAGTTCATTTGTTAAGGAAGCACAAAAGTTACATGAGATTGATCCACTTCAAAAGCTAAAACAAGATAGGTATGCTCTTAGAACATCACCTCAATGGCTTGGGCCACAAATTGAAGTAATCAGACATGCAACAAAGATGATTGAAAGAGAGATAAATTCTGTTAATGATAACCCTTTAATTGATGTTTCAAGGAACAAGGCACTTCATTGTGGGAATTTCCAAGGTACCCCAATTGGTGTTTCAATGGATAACACTCGTTTGGCCATAGCATCAATTGGAAAATTGATGTTTGCCCAATTCACTGAACTTGTGAATGACTTATACAATAATGGTTTACCTTCAAGTTTAGCTGCTAGTCACAACCCAAGCTTGGATTATGGCTTCAAAGGAGCAGAAGTTGCAATGGCATCATATTGTTCAGAACTTCAATACCTGGCAAATCCTGTCACAACTCATGTGCAGAGTGCGGAGCAACATAACCAAGGGGTGAACTCGTTAGGCTTAATTTCTTCAAGAAAGACAGCTGAAGCATTAGACATCTTAAAGCTCGTGTCTTCTACTTTTTTAGTTGCATTATGTCAAGCAATTGATCTGCGACATTTAGAGGAAAACTTGAAGAACACTGTGAAGAATGTTGTGAGTCAAGTGACAAAGAAAGTTCTCACAGTTGACATTAATCAAGGGTTACACCATTCTAGATTGAATGAGGACTTGCTTAAAATTATTGATGGTGAACATGTGTTTGCTTACATTGATGACCCTTGTAGGACAACCTACCCACTGATGCAAAAGTTGAGGTTAGTCCTAATTGATCATGCATTACAAAATGGTGACAAAGTGGGAAGTTCAAGTTCATCAATTTTGCAAAAGATTAGTGCTTTTGAGGAAGAGCTCAAAGTTCTTTTGCCCAAGGAGGTGGAAAGTACTAGGATTAAAATTGAGAATGGAAATCCTAGTATTCCTAATCGAATTAAGAAATGTAGATCTTACTCATTATATAAGTTTGTGAGAGACACTTTGGGCACAATTTTACTAACCGGTGAAAAAGTGAGGTCACCGGGAGAGGAATGTAACAAGGTATTTGTTGCATTGTGTGAAGGAAAATTTATTGATCCTATGTTGAATTGTCTAAAGGAGTGGAATGGAACACCTTTACCAATATGATAAAATGGTGTTACCAACTCATTCCTACACTTAAGAAATAAAGTTATTTTTAAACTTTCCTATAACATATACTTATATGACGACAATACTTTATTGCTCAATTCAATATATGTTTTTCTATTTTTCATATAACCAACATTTCCCATATTGGTTAATAAGAGGTCATGCATGTATTAGAAACAAAATTCTTATCCATAAAATTAATAGAAATACACAAACAAGATTTTCTTCTTTAATACAAATATACAAACAAAGTTTAAAAGTAAAAGCAAAACATAAAGATCACTTCCTTGTTTAGTGAATTATGAAACCATCACCAAAGAAAACCATTAAACTTTTCTTTCATTAATAAAATATTAAACAACCTGGTGGATCGAACTAATTCACTTACTATTAAGATAAATACATTGTTCCATTATGTTTTCAGTTTATTACAATTAAGAATATATAAATTATTTATGAGATTAGACCACTTAAACTGTAAAAGAAGCTAATGAATTAACTACACAATAATGAATCCTACTTTTTGTGATATGTACTAAAATAGGATGCGTTATATTATTTAACATTCAAAACATGTTAAGCTTAAAATTAAGTAATGGTATCTTCCACGTCATTATATTTCTTTGGTTGTTTGGTACGACAAAGTTTATGGATCCAAAATTTCTATTATCCTTTCCAGGTTGGAAAAACTTTTACAGTGTATATTCACATAAACAACAGAAAAAGTCAACGCAGTTGATATGGTTAGAGTTAGAGAGAAAATAATCAATGGTTGAAACAACCATCTCATTAATCCCTCTGCTTGTCAAACCAATATGGATTACTAACGTGTAATCCTCAAACCACAAGAAATCTCAAATTTAACTTTTTCTATCAAAATATATATTCCAATGTCAATTAGAACACTTCACCGGCAATGGACTATATTATTTTTTCTTTCTCTTAATTAAACCCAATTATCGTAAGATTAGCAATTATGATTGTAAAATTATTGAAGGCGAACCATTAATTCGTGCACCTATTTTTCCACATAAAGTTGGCACATCTGTTTTCATGGTGCACCACATGCATGGTTGTGGCATTCCAATTTATTTTTACTATATTTTAATTACTTTTACTCTTTTATTTTCTCACATAACTACAACTTTTTGTCTTTTTACTTTCTTTTCACCAATTTGATCGATCACATTTTTTTTAATTAGATTTAATTAATTGGATGATACTTACTTTTGTTCAGATATGTCAGTTTGGTATCCACTTTTAAAAATGTGTCAATCTAATCCCAACTTTTGAAAAAAATATCTTAATCAGGTCTCTTTCAGACAAAAATTACTAAAGTTGTTAACTTAATTCATAACTTTTATCACTAAATTTTAATATAAATATCAATATTTAATTTTGTAAGTCATTTTAAATATCAATACCGTTAACGATGTTAATAATCTTTTGCTGAAAAGGACCTAATTGATACATCTTTTCAAAAATTGAGACTCAATTGACACATTTTTTAAAGTGGTCACCAAATTGAGACATCTAAATAAAAGTGAATACCATCCGACTAATTAAACATTTTATTTATATAATTATAACCAACCCTTTTGCTTAACATCTAATATTTAATAACGTAATTGTTCTTTTCAATAAGTCTGAACACTTTAAATCATAACATTCATAGTGTTGTATTTTTTTTTTATATCATCTATTTGAAATTCTAAATTTATAAATTTAAAATTCATATTAATCTCACTCACCTCAACATTGACCAATCACCACCAAATAAAACTTGGATTGGACCCACCATTCCAACACCTACATTACCAAAGCTACTCTCCCTCACACACACACTTCACCCTTCCACGTGCCACCATCCGAACCCTCCTTTCCCCTCCCTCATCCAACGGCCACTCCCCCTTCTCAACTAACCCATCGGCTTACCCACCCACACTCAATGTCACCAACCCATCTATATATACACCCCTTTTCCCCCACTTTCTTCAGCAAACTTTTCTTCCCCATTCCCCAAAACAAAAACTTTCCATTTCCCATTCTCGTGCAATCCCACATTTGTGCATTTTCTTCCTTCCCAATTCCCCATAACTTCCCCTCTACCTACCTATCCACCTAGCACATCTTCATCCTATAACCCCACACATTTATTATTCACACACAACATCTTCACAAAAAAAAAAAAAAAAAACAACCTTAATTTGATTCTTTCCACATATAACTCCTATCTTTCAGGATGGAATATTCCAATGGAAGCCACAGCAATGGCAATGGTTCGTTCAACCTTTGCAATGGCGCCAGCGACCCACTTAACTGGGGCATGGCTGCAGAAGCTTTGAAAGGTAGCCACCTGGACGAGGTGAAGCGCATGGTGGAGGACTACCGTAACCCCTTGGTCACGTTAGGTGGGAAGACCCTCACCGTGTCTCAGGTGGCGGCGGTTGCCACCTGCCATGACCGCCGCGTCACGGTGGAGCTCGCGGGGGAGAGCCGGCGGGGAGTGAAGGCGAGCAGTGATTGGGTGATTGATAGCATGAGCAGAGGCACCGATAGCTACGGAGTCACCACGGGCTTCGGTGCAACCTCACACCGGAGAACCAAGCAAGGTGGTGCCCTCCAAAACGAACTCATCAGGTCATTCATTCGTCACTATCTCTTGATTTTTATTTTACACTATCTCTGAATTTAAATTTATGATAAAATTATTAGTTTTAAATTATATGAACAATCATTTTTTGTAGATTAATTAATTGTACCTAGTATATTGTGGTGGGTTTGGTGTTTTTTTATACTTATAACTGAATAACTTAATGTTTTGGGTACATGGGGAGTAGGTGGGTTATCAGTGATGTGCAAGAAGCAATTAGGTGGAGATCGTCATCTATAATTTTTTTTTTTAGATTTGACACTGGTGCGTCATTTTTCTACTTGCGTCAAGTTTCATTTATTATTTGTTAATTAAAAAAATTCTCATCATGGTCGGTCCCAAAATAACGTGAATTACAATTCAGATAAAATCAAATATAGTAGAGTAAATGAAAAAAGAGATAAAAATAAATAATTATACTTCATGATTAAAGAATCCATAACATAACGCTTCTATAATAACCTCTAGTTTCGGTGCATTAGTTATTTATTAGGGTTGGAAGGTTAGGGAGAGAGGATGAAAAAAAAAACAAAAAAACTCCTATGATGTTTTTTTGTTGTTGTTGAGAAAACTCCTGTTATTATGTTATGAAATGAAATACTTAAAAAAGAGTAACATAAAAAAGTTGTGGAAATGAAAGATCATATAAGGTTACAAAAAGTCAATAAATAAATAACCGGCTTGGGATATTTTAAGAATTTTTTTACGAATATCTTAAATCTGTTGAGTAAATTTAGAAACAAGGTTATTTGTCGGTTCATAATTGAAGCTAGTTTTTGTAGCTGAGACAAATGAGGTGTTTATTTTAAGCGGCCAACTATTAGAAAATTTTGAGATACTTAATATTAAACTCAATTATACATAATTTTATTATTTTTAAATAGTTATAAAGTTATTTTATATTATCAGTAAATGCCTTTATTTTAACAGACTTTTTTAAATAACAAAAGATTTAAAAGACTTCTGACAAATATTTTAAAATGGAAAAAACTGCATCAACATATCACATTCCATTCTAAATTTACTTTTGAGTCAGTGACGGAGAGTGTTATCCTAAAATTTTGTCCTTGAGGGTGGGACACCTTTTCTAGATAATTAAATGTTTAAAAATTTAAATTGGATAAAGTTTTACTATTTTATTCTATAAATAATTAAATTAAAAATAACCTTATTCTATTTTAAGTATAAAAATTATATATTTCCCTAGTATTAACTTTGCTGTTGTTGTGGGTACCTTGATGTTTATTGACCAGACAATATCTCGCAGAATTCATTCCTCTGTGAAACCAATATATCTCAAACGTGAAACATGTCTAATTTTAATTAATATGGTAGGTTTGTGAGTTTAATTTTTTTTAATTAAAATGTTTTAATTTAAAATTAAAAAATAGCCTATACTTTTATTTTTCGAATAAATGGATGTGGAAGTAAGTTTTTATAAATTTTAAAAATAAAATTTTTATATTTTACATTACTCAAAAACACTAAATTGAAATAAACGTATAAAAAAATGCATGTTTTCTACGAAGCATTGATCACCCTTTCCCGAATTACATTTCTCTGTTTCTTATTCTAGGCCGGCGACCCTAGCACAAGGTGAGTGGTCTCCATTCCACGATGTGTTTGGTTTTATAGATACAAAAGTTAGGGATTGATACAAAGGTATAAAAATGTCCCTTTAAATAAAAATGATAAGTATAATTAAGAAAACCATGCTTACATTAATATTTATCTGAAATATGAACAAATAAGTCATTATCTACGTGTTGAATATGTTTACTATTATTATCGTTGTTATATAAATGCAAGAAAAAGTCATAATGGTCTAATATTAAAAATATCAAATAGATTTAATTAATAAGATGATACTCACTTTTCTTTATATATTAGTTTAGTATTTATTATTAGAAAGATGTCAATTGAGTCTCAACTTTTGAAAAGACATCTTAATTAAGTATTTGTATAACAAAATTATTAATGCGATTAACGATATTAATATTTAAGATGATTTATAAAATTAAGTATTAATATTTATATTAAAATTTAGTGATAAAAATCATAAATAATAAATAAAGTTCAACTGTATTAATAATTTTATTCTGAAACAAATTTAATTGAAATACTTTTTAAAGTTAAGATTTAATTAATATCCTTTAAAAATAAAATAAATATTAAACTAACACATATAAAAAAAATGAGTTATATAATTGATTAAACCTATAAAATAAGACCAGTTTGGGAGGAAACCGGTGTATTAAGTCCGGAAAATAAACAAAAAATCCTAGTCACAGAAAACGAAGAGATGACTTGGCATTTCTTAATTTTTCTTCTGTCGTTTGTCTTTGAGCTGATATAATCCAACTAAAAGTCAAATCATGGTCACGAAATTTGTACATGAAGACAATACTGTACGAATAAGTATTAAAGAAATGAACGAGAATTAGAAGTAAGACAATATCAGACCGCATGTGAAGTTGTCTGAAAAGTTTGTGATCTTAATAAATAAATATAAATAAAACTATAAACCTTTTTAGATAAAAAATGTTATCGTGAATGTCATAACATTAATTAGTAACCGATTTTACGGTTCTTCGTTAGGCCCATCTACGTGGAAAACACCATAACCATTCATCCCACAACCTTATTCTACATTTAATGTTCTATTTGCCTTTTCCTTTCATTACTGTTTTATAGTCATGAAAAAAGGAAAACAAGGACAACACTCTAATGCATGTTTCAACCAGTTGTTATATTAAATGGCTATGTCGGAGTTATCTATGAATTCTTAGAGATTGAGTGGCTTTAAATGATTGAGATTGTTATTTTAATGAACTTGGACTTTTATGAACGCAATTATTTGACTTAGTATGAAACATTTGGAAAAAGACCACCTTGTTCTGTTTGCCGTTCACCGAACGTGTATTTATGCAGTTCTTGTCATTTTGTTGTGATTTTAGTTTATAATTCACACTCGCATGATATAATTAATATTGGTTTTGTTTTAACAGATTTTTGAATGCCGGCATTTTCGGTAATGGTACAGAGGCTTCTCATACATTACCTTATTCATCTACAAGGGCAGCTATGTTGGTTAGGGTTAACACTTTGCTTCAAGGATATTCAGGCATTAGATTCGAAATTATGGAGGCTATTACCAAGTTTTTAAATCACAACATAACTCCATGTCTTCCACTACGAGGTACAATCACTGCATCAGGTGACTTGGTTCCTTTGTCCTATGTTGCTGGTCTTTTAATCGGAAGACCAAACTCCAAGTCAATTGGACCCAATGGAGAAGTACTCAATGCTAAAGATGCCTTTAAATTAGCTGAAATTGATGGAGGTTTCTTTGAGTTGCAACCTAAAGAGGGTTTGGCACTGGTTAATGGCACTGCAGTGGGATCTGGTTTGGCTTCCATTGTTCTTTTTGAGGCAAACTTACTTGTTGTTCTTTCTGAAGTTTTGTCTGCAATCTTTGCTGAAGTTATGCAAGGAAAACCAGAATTCACAGACCATTTGACTCATAAATTGAAGCACCACCCTGGTCAAATTGAAGCTGCAGCTATAATGGAACACATACTAGATGGAAGCTCATACATTAAGGAAGCACAAAAGTTACATGAGATTGATCCACTTCAAAAGCCAAAGCAAGATAGGTATGCTCTTAGAACATCACCTCAATGGCTTGGACCACAGATTGAAGTAATCAGACATGCAACCAAGATGATTGAAAGAGAGATAAACTCTGTTAATGATAACCCCTTGATCGATGTTTCAAGGAACAAGGCACTTCATGGGGGTAATTTCCAAGGTACTCCAATTGGTGTTTCAATGGATAACACCCGTTTGGCCATTGCATCAATTGGGAAGCTTATGTTTGCCCAGTTCTCTGAACTTGTGAATGACTTCTACAATAATGGTTTACCCTCAAATCTAACAGCTGGTCGCAATCCAAGCTTAGATTATGGATTCAAAGGTGCTGAAATAGCAATGGCATCATACTGTTCAGAACTTCAGTATCTGGCCAACCCTGTAACTAATCACGTGCAGAGTGCTGAGCAACATAACCAAGATGTGAATTCCTTAGGCTTGGTTTCCTCAAGAAAGACTGCTGAAGCAGTAGAAATATTAAAGCTCATGTCTTCCACTTTTTTAGTTGCATTATGTCAAGCAATTGATCTACGACATTTAGAGGAAAACATGAAGAACGCTGTTAAGAATGCTGTGAGTCAAGTGGCCAAAAGAGTTCTCACAACTGGCATCAATGGTGAGTTACACCCTTCTAGATTCTGTGAGAAGGACTTGCTTAAAATTGTTGATCATGAATACGTCTTCGCTTACATTGATGACCCCTGTAGTGTAACTTACCCTTTGATGCAAAAGCTGAGATCAGTTCTGGTTGATCATGCATTGCAAAATGGTGAGAAAGAGGCAAGTTCAAGTACCTCAATCTTCCATAAGATAAGAGCCTTTGAGGAAGAACTCATAACCCTTTTGCCCAAGGAGGTAGAAAATGCTAGGGTTGAAGTTGAGAATGGAAATTCAAGTATTCCTAATAGAATTAAAGAATGCAGGTCTTACCCATTATATAAGTTTGTGAGAGAAAGCTTGGGTACAAGTTTGCTAACAGGGGAGAAGGTGAAGTCACCTGGTGAGGAATGTGACAAGGTTTTTACTGCATTATGTGAAGGAAAGTTTATTGATCCTATGATGGATTGCCTAAAGAAGTGGAATGGTTCTCCTCTACCAATATGCTAAGATTCTTCTACCCACTTATAAATACAAACTTTCATTTTTCTTTCACTGTAATGTATGTTATTGTAATCATAGTAAATATAATATATTTCAAACTGTGATCACAAAAATTGTATTTTAATTTAATACACCTTTTTTTGTCTATAAACAACTTCAGCATTTTTTAGTATTTTTGTTAACGTTTAATCTATTTTAAATTTTAAAATATTTCAATTAAACTAAAGATTCAAGAAACACCAAATTACTGAAATGATTGGTTTGCGGGATTGAATTAAGGGTGAAAAATAAAATGTTTTCGCTCTATCTGATCATGTTTCTTTGATCCGTTAATGATCCATTTTATTAAACCGGTTTTCTATTCTTAATTTGTACTTTATATTTTTTTTTAATCTAACGGTTACTACTAAAAAGTCAATTAATATTTTAAAGGTTAAAATTAAAATTATGAAATATATATAAAAGAATGAATTATATATATAGAGAGGTATAGATATGTATTTCAAACTTAAAATTATTTTATTTAGATGTTTTGATTATGTTCCAAGATATTGATATAGTATTTTAAAATTGACATCTAATTGTTTTTAAAATTTCCAAATGCCTTAAAAATAATTTATTGGAAGTAATATAAAAGAAAAACACATGATAACAAATTAATGATATGTTGTTATAAGAATGTGACAAATCATATAAGTTTGTTATGTTTTACATATTTCAAACTTGAACTCAAGCTTACTTTGTTCATAGGTTTGGATTTTTATTTTTTAAATATTTACATAAATACTTTATTTTGAAAATAGCTTTTATATGTAAGATTAGACCATCTAATTAGTTTAGGTTTTGTGTTGTTGTGTCCTTCCTTTGCTTTTGAAAAATAAAAATTAATGAAGATGAGTTATGGATTAAAAATTTATAAAAGAATTTAATTAATTTATAAAAGCTTAGGTAGCGATAACATTTCCACTTCTATTTGTTTAAAAATAAACTGAACGTGATCTAGTTTATTTTTATCATTGGGTTCTTATTTTTACTCACAAGATTATAATTTACATATGAATGTAGTGTGTGATATAAAAACTCAAAATTCATGTGACTTTATCTTATTTAGCATTTCAATCTAAATTCTTTAAATTTAAAACTATCAAAGTAATTTAGGCTCCTAGTACTTAATTCTCTGACGGATATAAGTTTATAATTTTGTTTATAGTTTCTATGTTACCCTTTATATATATATATATATATATATATATATATATATATATATATATATATATATATATATATATATATATTATTAAAACCTCACTTCTATATTATTATGAAATTGTCTTATCTCCGGTCGATGTCCACAAAATCGGTTTGTAAGGTTTGCAAAAAAACTTGCTAAGATATACTCTAACTTGACTCTGATACCATGTAAGAAGTGGATTTTAAACCTAATTCAATATCACAAAATCAGTTTATACATATTTATATATTGTGAATTGGCCTTATTTCTGGTGAACGTGAATCTTCCAACGTTATGGAAAAACAACAAGTTATAACTTTGTCTTGTTGTAGGTTCTAAGGCTAATTTAAAAATAGGAGAATTTGCAACTGAGCCAAATGATTAAACTCAAAAACAAGAAGTTGCACCTTCCTTTGTAGTTGAAAGGAGTCTGCAGTTGCATTCCTGAGTTACTTTTGATATAAAGATGTGATAATATTTGACTTTCACCTTCTTCATGGCCCATGGACCATCTCTTATTAGTGGCTAGTGCGCATGAATTGTATTCTTAAGTCCTTTCTCTCCTTTCTGCTATATGCCTTTTTTTCCCAAATGCACTTTCTGCTTTTTAAATCAATTCCACCCCTTTTCCTAAGTTTTTTCTTTCTCTCTGCTCACTTTTTATTCTTTCATACGAAGGTTGTTTGAATCCTCTATGAAGTAGCCATTTTTTTTTTAAAAAATTATGGGGTATTCTGTTTAGTATTAAATTGAAAATTTTCTGTATGTTTACAAGGGTTAATATGAGTTTAGATGCATCTTCAAAAAGGAAATCCAAAGTCAGAGTTCTAATTCTAACCCACCTGTCACTTATCATAACGCAAAATTCTTCCTTCCCAACTCTAATATTCGATCAAACTTTTCTAAAAAGCCTTTACTCTGATCCTACTTTCTTGCCTCTCATTGTTAATGGCAATCACTTGAACCTATTTATAACCCACCACTAAAAGAAGTGCTTTTTTATTTTTTCCAATTTTACTTCAATATATATTAAAGCTATCTTTCCGAATTATGCCTTTAAAAAGTGGAAAAAAAAATCCGGTATAAGATTCTGTTTATTTATTCATATAATGAGGACAAAATTTTATGTATTTTATGATATTTATACAGATGATTTTCTGATGGCCACTTTAATGGTGGCAAAAGAGTAATTAAATAGTCCATTTAAACAGAAACCCTTTTTTTCATTATGTATGATATATTATTTTGACCTTTTTAAAGGAAAATTTGCTCATAATGATTAAGTGATCAACAAATTTCTTTTGGTGTCCATATCAGTTGCGTGGAGCGAATATTTTTCTGCTAAAAAATGAGTAGCTGCATTCCAAAAGAATAATACGTCAGTGAATGATATGCAGATTTACTAGAATCAAATGATATAAATAATTGACTATACACGCTTTAAAAAGAAACGAAAGTTGTACAGTGATTCTACTAATGAAGAATTAAAAGTTAACTACAGTACTTTACAGGACTACTTTTCTACATATGTTTTGTGCTAGTTTTTAATCCGTAAGTTACAGAAGTGATTATGAAAAAAGGGGTGAAAAAAGAATTTATGCATAATTAATTATGAAGCAACGAGAGAGAGACAGAGTTTGACGTTTCGGCAGCACTAAGGATTTTGTATATTTTTTGAACGTGATGTGCTATAGGTTTACCTTTTGGTGGCAATACATTGAGCAGAAAGTGGGGTAGGGCAGAGATGCGAGTGCCTTTTGTGATGTGGTTGCGACTGTTAGTGCTTCAATTCTACAATCCTAACTAAACACAAAACAGCACATTATTTGATCAAGTGTTTGTTCTGTTCATTAGACTTGTTAACATAGCAAGTCTTTCACTTGAACAACCCCTATGAGTGGGAGAAAACATTAATGTTAGGAAAAGTGAAGATTGGTCTATTCTAAGGCCAACAATAGCATAGAAAATGAAAATGGTGGTGACGGTAATGGTAATGGTAATGGTAATGGTGAGGAGGAATATATTCAAAACGAGTGTGAGTTGAGGGATTGAATAATCTGAGTGAGTGAGTCACAGAGCATTGGAGAAGATGGTTGTGGCATAAAGGGCGAGTGAGAAAGGACTACACTCTTTCTCTTTCAAAAATTTCATTAGCTTTTCCCGAAAACATGTCCTGATATGCTTCAACCATATCTTGAAAGGAGATGATTAGTTTCTTAGGATTAGCAGTGATTCATAATGAAGAAGCCAAGGCATGCAAGTCCAAATTTTGTGTTTATTTTTTTTTGCCAAAAGTGGATCCCCTACTGCTGACATGACCCTCAGAATGAGCACCAAAAGAAGGAGAACAAGGTGAAGAGAGGAAGACATGACACCATTACTAATTATTTCATAAGGCCACCAGACAAGGCTACCCCCACTTCATCACCACCACACCACCATCACCTTCTTACATTATTATTATTATTATTATTAACCCTTAATTAATCACTGTAGGATCCAAGTGTTTATAGTGCTTTTTGTCCCCACTTAATAATATTGAGCAACATCAATTATTTTTTAGCAGAAGAGAAAGAGAGAGAGAGAGAGAGAGAATGTGGTTGCGTCCCTTCTTCTCTTTGTGAGGATTCCTATTCTTTGGTATGCGTGGGGTGGGATCATGTCCCAGCACAGGGATGTGATCCATGAACTGTGGAAAAAGTTTTTCTTTATCGAGTAAACAAGAAAAATATGAAAAGGGCATATAAAAGGACTCCCCAAAATATTTTATTTAATTAAAACCCTTCCTGCCTTAAATAATTGCTCAAAAGTTTATTCGTTTTTCCTTTATTATATTAATTGCACTTGTTCCTTTTTTTGTTTTCTCTCTCGGCCCAAATATCTTTAATGGAAGATATGATATGTAACTCAATTATGCTTCTCATCATCACAATAACTTAATATCAATTCATTCACACCCATGGTAATTGAATTTGTTCTTTATCTATATTCACTAATTCATTTTGTATTAAAAAAATATAAGAGTTTCTTTTTAATGAGTAATCGGGATCTGATTATTATTATTTTTTTCACTAGCCTTAGATTTGCACATACACACAAAAAAAAGGAGAGAATCTATTCTTTGTCTAATTTCAACGCCAAGCTTTTTTATTTTTTATTTTTTCACAACAAGTTCGCTAAAGATAAGGGGAATGTAAAATGATGTTTTTTTTAATATATTCTTCTTTTTCCTTGTGATTTGCATCCAAAATTTGGAGAAAAGACAAACACAGTGGCTGGAAAATAACTTAGCAACCATTCATTTGAGCGAGACCCACATACAAGATTAATCTAATTCTTATAGTTCGTAGTTTATGAAGTTTAATTTTAGTTTTTAGTTCAAATGTAAATGTTAAAAAGTACGACTCCAAAAAAATGGGACAAGATATTGTTAGTTCTCAAGTCAGTATTCACCAAAGTCCCACCTTGAATAATGTGAAGAAGAGAACAGTAGAAAAATACTATAAAAATAAAGAGTTGGTTTTAGAGTTGTCATAACAACACAATAGGTCTCTTGGATATATGAGGGGACTTGGGTAATTATGTATCATTGAAAAGTTTATAATTTTTGCTAGAAAAATTGTATTATGAAGGGTTTGCAATACTTATTGTGTGTGATTTCCCAACATATATATCCATCTTTTTTTAATAAAATAGATTGGAAACCTAACCAATTCCTAATAGTATGTTTGGATAAAATAATTTAAAGATAAACTTTAACTTCAAAATATTATATCTTAAATAAATATTATTAAAATAAAATTTTATTTTAAAAGGAAAATTCAGTTATTTTATTTAAACTAGAAAATTTTAATTTAAGATCTCTTAATTATTTTATCCAAATCAAATATTTAAAAGATGAATAGAATTTAATTATAAAAAAAATTAAATATCATAATTTTAAATTTTTTGGAATTGGATAAATACATTATACAAACAAAACAGTAATGAATAAACCCACATAAACGAGGAAATTTAAAAAAAAAAATGAAGAAAATATCATAACTAGGAAATCGCCGATAGAATGAGATGTGGAGCCTCCTTATTTCATGATTTTATAAAACTATGTTCTGTTTTTTTTTTTTTAAAGAAGAAAAGGTATTTTTTAAGTTTACTTTTGGAAACTGTTTTCAAAATAAACACCTATTTCTAAATTTTAACTTAAAAACTATATTATTTCTAGAAAAATTCTTTGGGGTTTCTATCGTTCATATTCTTTTGACGTTTGCATCTTATTCTTTCACCTCAACCTTTTAAAAAGTTGCAAAACACATTTTAACATGTTTGTATTGAAATTTCTCAAAGATTTTGAAATCAGAAAAAAATAAAGGAAAATGAAAAATTATGTCAATAACTCAAATTAGCCCTACCATGCTCCTCATCCATCACAACTTGTGCGTTGTGTGAGATAAATTTATATGTTACTGTATATATAACTCAATTTGGGGGTGTTTGGATTAAATGGTTAAGAAAAGGCATTTAGAAGAAAATTATGTAAAAGTTAAAAATAAATTTTAAAGAAATCATTTACAAAATAACTTTTATTATAATTAATTTATGTATAAGTTAGCATATAAAAAAAAATCACTTTCGTTTTTTTTATAAAGTATGTTGGAAGAAGCTCAACTCAATAGGTTAGAATGATTAATTCAATTGAATTATTTTTTTTTCTAGAAATTGGAGAAAAGCAACCGCATATATTATTCAGATATGTTTTAAATGTAATTCTCTTTAAGAGAAAAAAAAACATAGTCCAAAATAAATGTTTTGTTATAATTTTAAAATAATTAAAACTAAACTCTTTGGAACGAATTGTGGATTATTTTGTAGAACCCAATCATCGTAAATATATATATATATATATATATAAATATATATATATATATATATTGCATTATTAACAAAAATATAACATTTTTTTTCCAAGAAACAAATAAATATAAGATTTGAATTGAATTGAATTTGAAGCAAAACTATAGGGATTATATAAATGTGAAAGTAGGTCTAAAACACACTCAATTCAATAACTATTTTAAAAGTCTTATTTAGGACTATTTTTATGAGAGTTTAAAAATTTTGATAATCGTTATGAATTCAAGTGTGAGTCTAAGTTTCACATTGACTAGAAATGAGAAAAATAGAGTATTATATAAGAATAAAGATCCACAATTCATTACGGTTTTGGGTTGAGAGTGGTGTTGCCTTATATAGTTAGACTAAAAGTCTCATTGGTATTGTATCTTCTCAATGAAATCCTCTATTTAAATCCTAAAATAAAAACAAATAATTAAAATGGATATTACATGAATTCAACCAAAATTTTCATTTACATAATTAAAAATCTTAATTCATCGAAATGATTTGAATTCGTGTTAGACATTTAGTTTGAAAATCAAATATGAACTAACAAGAGATTAAGTGCATTTATTTTTTAAAAGAAATGATAAAAACGTCTTGAGATTTTTTTAAAAAGATTTTCAAACAATATGTAGTTGTACTTGTTATTTAATCAGAGGTCATACTCATATGTATATCATATGCAAGAAACAAAATTGATGTGGATAAATAAATAAATAAATAAATAAATATATATATATGTATGTATGTGTGTATGTGTGTATAAAGATGTAACATGTATTCTTTGGCAATGTTGTGGATCTAAGATGCCATAACTACAGAAATGAAAGAAAGGAATAGGGTTGTTCCAGGTCAAACACTGAAATGGGGTCATAATGTGCCCTACTTCATTCCTCTTCCTGCTTCTTCTTCTTCCTATGTCTTACCATAAATAGGAAGTTTCGCTTTCTTCTCAAAATATCTTTCAGTTCAATAACATTTTCAAATACCTTTTATTTTTCCTATAAATCTAAGTTTCTTCCATAATTCCAATTTCATTATTCTTTTTCCTTATGATTCTAAAGAGAAAGCTTTGCATCTGTGCTTCTGCAACGCCACTGTAGTCACTACTATCATCAAAAATTTGTTTGACTTTTTCATTGTAGCAGTATATAATTACATATGCTATTGTCTCTCTTCCTTGTTTTTCTTCTCTTATCTTCTTCGATACAGAAATTAAGTTTATGTCAATTTTTACACAGTATTATGTAAAGGAGCAAATGTGTGATGACATAAATGAAGAGAAGTAAAAAGTAACAAAATTATTACAATAGATGGTTATAATTAATTATTTTCTATTTACCTGAAACATATTTCATGAAGATAAGGAAAATAATGAATGATAAATAATGTGTTTACAGCAACAAACAGAAGTTTATAAAATCATCCAAAATTCAAGTTATTAATAATAATTTTTTTTTATTGATTTGATATGAACACTGCTATTCAGTACCTTAAATTGTTGGCAAGTAGTTGTTGTGACCTGTGACAGAGCAGGTTTTTTTTTCGTACTGACCACAAGCGTGGGTATAAACTTTGAAATATCAATGGCAGTACCAACCATTCATACTTCATTTTTCTGAAATTTTCTTCCTGTCATTTAACCATGTTCTTAGATCCAACTAAAATATTCAAACTAGCCTTAGTTTTTTTTTTTTTTTAATTGTCTTGCACATGTAATTGTCTTGTTTTTCAGCCACGTTTATATTGGTTTTTTTGATAGTTTCATTTTACAGTGTTTTCTTAATGCACTATGCTGTATAACTGAAAAAAAAAACTTGTTGATCTTTCTGATAAATAAGGTGGAGTAAAAGATTCATAAATATATATATAAAGAGAGTTTCAAATGAAATAGACAGCATTGACAAGACACGTTTTACTCTACTAGGTTAGAAAAAACATGTTACAGGTATTTATGAATTATTTCAAATTTTTTGTCTTGCTTTACGGGAACTATTCATATAACAGAGAATCTTCTTTTATCATTCATTATATGTGAAAATGGACTCGTGGCAAACACAGCACAATGAGTGAGTGAGTTTTAGAAAAATCTCTCAGAGAACAAAGATAAAATTTGAAATCACTGTCCAATATTCTTTTTCCTCTTATATCATACTAACTACGATTTGTGTAGTATCTTTCAACAGATTCATTTCCCGCTCAATTTTGGCCCAAGCCCAATTATGATGTTAAAAGAGTTGTCCATCTTTGGGAAGTGAAAGACTTACAACATTACTATTGACATCCCAAATTTGCTATTAAAACTCTTCGTTTTTAAGAGTTAAGTACGTTTTTAGTCTCTGAACTTTCACATGAAATTCAAATTTTGTGAATCTTTATACATTTTAGTCCTCAAACTTTCAAAATAAATTAATATATTCCTCTCAACTTAATTATATTAAATTATTTTGACGTGTCAAATGCTTTTCATGTTAGCATTTAAGTTGATACGTTTCTGTTTCAATGTCTGTCGAGAAACGCAAGTGACATGTAAAAAATTTAATATAATTGGGTTAAAATGACTATATCAATTTATTTCTAAAGTTTGAAAATCAAAATATATTAAAAAAATTTGGAGAATGATAAATTTCAATTTTGCGTCAAAGTTTAGGAACTAAAAACATAATTAATATTTAATAAATGTATTTTTTAGGTGCCCAAAATTTAATACTTATACAAAAAAAATTATATATTTTTTCTTTTATATGTCTCTAAAATTTTATCATCAAAGACACGATTTTTCTTTGTGTTTGAATTACTTTTTATTTAAATACTCAACATAATCACATTTTTAATGTAAATCTACACAATATTGTTGAAATATAATATGAAGATACGTTTCATTGTATATCTCGACAATAATTTTTTAATACAATAAATCACATTTCTTTTGTGCATTTAGCCTATGATAAAAACTAGCTTTCCTTGTGTTGTGATGAACTAAAATATTAAAGTTATTTTCATGAAAGCAAGTTTATATTAGAGAAGATGGCTATAGTTTATCAGTTTCGGGAGTGCCATTGGTAATAACCAAAACCTATTCAAGAATTAGGAGATAGTGATTGGGCTTGGGAAAATAAAACCGAGGGTGTCTATTAATGTTGAGAAATTTCTTCCTGTACTTTTATAATTTCAACCTGCACCCGTATAAATTTCTGTAATATGAATTACATTCCAAACAATTCAGAATATAAATTTTATATTTCAAAATGTATTATCCAAAATACAATTTTTTTCATTTCATATTTCGAAATATAGAATTTGAAATATAAAAATCTAAAATATATTTATAATTTGGATTGTAAATGAATTTCAGTTTTACAAAATATACAATTTTAAAAAATAATTATATTTCAAATTAAACATGACATTGACTTTAACTCGTTTGTTCACGACAACTTAATAAATACTAAATTGAATCAATTTTAAAAAAAATCAGAATTAAATTGAATCATATTAAAATAAGTCTGGAAATTGAGACAAAAATTAAAAACAAAAAGACCAACTTACCACTCTTTGACAAAAACATAAATTAATAAAATAATTAAACAAAATAATTAAGCCTTCTTAAAATCACCATTTTACCTTAAAATGTTTCATACTCAAAGCACACACGAACAAAATAAACAACATATATTGAACAAAACGAAGCAAATAAGTTTATTTGGAAACTCAATGTAAAAAATGAAAAATAACCACCGAACCTTTACTTTTTTTGAATTCATCTTACTCTACTTTAAAATTCAAATTTGTTTTTCCAGTGTATTTTTTGGGTCTTAATTTGACCCTTCTTGAAAATTTTGCTGTGATAATATTCTAAATTAACAGAGTGATTTGAGGGTTGAAAAAGAAAAAGGAGAGTGAGAATGTTATCTTGTATTTATATTCAGAGGCTACTTCTATATAACAATATTTGTATGTAATGAAAGAATAAAAAAATAAAATATTATACACAGTGAATAAATCCGTCAAGTTATTTTCACAACATGATGTTTTTAAGTTTAATTTTGTTATATTTTCATGATAAATTATATGATACCCTAAAATATATCTTAGATTTAACACTTAAGTAACTTACCTGATTTAGTCAGTATATATTTATTTTAGAACTGTCAAAACGGGTAACTCGACTCGACCTGACTCGACCCACCACGGGTTGATGATTTAGTGAACCAACCCAACTCGACTCACTTTTTAACGAGCCAAAAAGATTTGAATCTAGCCCGACTCACCACGGGTTGGTGGGTTAAACGGGCTGACTCACGAGTTCACTTAATTAAAAAAAATATTATTTTTTTTCAATCAAAACTAAATTGTAATTCTAATAAAATATAAATAAACTTTAATAAAATTCAAATACAAACCAAAATAATAAAAAAATACAAATTATTTATGTGTTGGATAAAAAAACAACCTAACATGACCTAAATATAAAGCTCAACTTAATAAAAAACACTTGTATAACCCTTTTATCTACGGACTGGTGAGCCAACCCAGCTCACCGCACGGATTCAACCCGGATGAGCCGGGTCAAAAATCGACCCGTATTGAGATTTGTAAAAATATTTCAATCCAACCCGGTCCGAACCCATGGTAAGTCAAGTTGACTCATAAATTCCAACCCATTGTGTAATTTATTTCACTCACTTTAAATTTGTATATAATTTAAATTTTGAGCCATAATATGTCCACGAGGATGCCTTTGGTCTATAAGAACCTTTTCACGGGTCTTTCATTAATTAGAGATACTTCTTAATAATTACAATTGAAAACTCTCCAATTTATTTATTATCCACTCTTCTAATAATATTGGGAAGGTGTGCATCAAAATGCGGGCATCAAAGTGTTTTCCAATATAAAATCATCATTGGTTTATGAAATTTAGAATTATGACCTTTGCAATGATTGCCATAGACTTATGAATCCTGTATATTATTAGTTATATATTCTTGAACTGTATTGTCCAAAGTCCAGGAAAATAAAACAAAATTCTTATAAAATAAAACTATATTTAATTTTAAAGGGTTAAATATGTTTTTGGTCCCTCAAGTTTCAGCGAAATTTGGAATTAGTCCCTCATCAAAACTTTTGACCAATTTAGTCATTCATCTTTCAAAATGCGTGAATTTAGTCCTTTTAACCAATTTTTGTTAAGTTTATCTGACGTTTCAAGCGCATTTCATGATAGTATTTAAGTTAACATTAAAGTAAAAATGTGTCAAACAGTATAAATAATTTAAATACTATCATGAAATGCGCTTGAAATGTCAGATAAACTTAACAAAATTTGGTTAAAAGGACTAAATTCACGCATTTT
>Ga0214545_1003972_pt1 | contig 27916 bp, 14 predicted proteins | sample CNSS4metaG_FD_160064 | JGI IMG/M metagenome (GOLD analysis project Ga0214545, IMG submission 160064) | Root nodule microbial communities from cowpea collected in UCLA plant growth center, Los Angeles, California, USA - CNSS4 | ecosystem: Host-associated > Plants > Roots > Nodule | place: USA... | reverse complement strand
TCAAAATTTTCAAGTTGTTCTCCAATACCTCTGACCTACTAACATTATACCACAAATCTTTAATGTTTACATAACCCATTTCCCTAAGTATTCCCATTATTTCAAAATAGTTCCACCTATCTGGGTCACACGCCAACGTGGACGTTAACCCATTACTATAACTCCACCTAGCTTCATTCCTTTCAAAGTATCCCCCATGGTGGACCACCACCTCAAATCTATCGTCACACATCCCAATCTATAAAAATACATATTCCAAGTTACTCGACACACAACCAATGCCCACATATACAATACATATTACATCCCATACCCCAAAAAAGTTAAAACAGGACCACAACCCACTAACCACAAACAAACGGGACCACCACAAAGCAACGGGACCACAACCCACACACCATTACAAACACACACAGACAGAATAACACATAAAAAATAAAACCAACGCCGACAAAGACAATACTATAAAAGTAAAACGCGACATTCAATCCATAAAAAAACCAGAAAACTTACCTTCGATTTCGTCCCACTATGAACACAGCGACGAACCTTTGTCGCACCGAAGGAGACCGCAAACCCTAATATATTGATTGATTGATTTTCGCTTCTTCCTCGAACCCTAATTTGTTCAATCGTTATCCCCAAATTCTTCCTCGCACCCAGATTTCTTTCCTCCTCCCACCCAAATTTCTTTCTTCAACGAACCCTAATTTCTTTCTTCCAAGAACCCTAATTTCTTACCTTCGATTTCTTCCAATTACCACTGCCTTTAATTTCTCGTTCTGTAATGTCCACATAAGCTGATGTCCCTACTTGACACGTCATGTAAAATTGCCACAGTAACACATCAAATCACTCTGCCGTTAATTTTTTTAACGCTGTTAACACACAGGACTGAATTGAACCTCCTACACAAACTAAGGGACTAAATTGAACCCCGAAAAAAAAAAGGACCAAAATGAACCTCGCATATAAAGTAGAGGACCAAAAGTCTAATTAAGCCTAATGAAAATGGTAAATTTGGGGTGTCAATGTATATTTTCCCACATTTATTTATGTTTTAGCTTTTTATTTGAAATTGTAGTTCTTTGATGGAAAAAGTTACGTGAAAAAGGTAAAGAATTGCAAAATTTAACGATAAGGGTTTTAAGTCTCCATTGTTTTGTTCCATCTTCGTTCTACGATTCCTCTAAAAAATCACTCGTTCTCCATCTTCAACCTTCGTTCACCCTGAGAACTGTCCTCCTCCCAATCATTCACAATCACCCTCTTTGCGCATTCTCCTCACAATACAGAGAGACACATTACCAATATTACCAATTTGTTCATATTACCAAACAACTTCAGAAACGAAAAAACAGAGTATAGAAAATCAGCAGAAAATTCGCAAAACGGGAACAGAATTGCTGGTGAAGAAGAACTCCCAGAAGCTCATTTAGGTAGCCCACACCAAACCTCACATAGCTTATGCTTTCACTGTAGTTGTATGCATGAGTTAAGGGAAAGATATAAATATTTGGATACCAGGAAAGGGATTATCATTCAAGAGGGATGAAAAATAAAAATTGGAGGTATATATAGATGCAAATTATGTAGGGTATGTCATGTAGGAAAACTACCTCGAGATATTGCTTGTTCTTGGTGAAAATTGTTGGTCTGGAGAAGTAAAAAACAAAATATTATTGCAAGGTCTATTGTGAAGGTTGAATTTCAAGCTATGACGCATGAGATGTGTGAATTGTTATGGCCGAGAAATATTGTAAGAGTATATGATTCTTTATTATGATAATAAATCAGCTATTAGCATCGTTAACGGTCCAGTTTAGTATGATTGAACAAAACACAGAAATAGATCACTTTATTAAAGAAATATTGAATTGATGTCTTATTGCTACTTCTTTTGTCTCATATGAGTTTCAATTAGCATATTTGTTTACAAAAAGTCCTCCCACCGAACGATCTTATGATCTCACATACAAGTTAGGGATGATAGATATTCACTCATCAATTTGAGGAGGAGTTTATTAGTAGGATATTAAGTGTCCTGTTAGAAGCTATTAGAAGTTGAAATATTCTAAAAATCTCTGTGTAATCAATACTTTAGGATTAGAAGAACTATCTTTATATAGCAGCCGATGTATTGTTTCAAATAAATCGATTGAATAAATCTTCTCTCATTAAGATTAATCATTTTCAAGTACTGGCACATAATTTGGTGTTTTATGCATGTTGGTCATGATTTATTTATTTTTGTTGATATATTGAGTTACACAAAATTCTTTACAGATTAATTAGGTTTTATAGACACACCTAGCAATTCAAGTTCAATCTACCTTTCATGTTTGACTTGAAAATCTTCGAGACTGGAAATATTAGCTATCACAGACTGAAGACTTGATGATTGTTTTGGGGAAAAAAACCTTAACGTTTGACACCATGCAGTTCATTAATTGGATTAAACATTTTAGGCTGCAAGAGAGGATGAAACTAAATCCATCATAGCAACTTTTCATCCCAAAAGATAAAATTCATCTGTACTGGATAACCATATTCTATCACAAAACAACCACTTTAACAAGTGGAAACTTTATTCATTTAAAGGAACTAAACTGAATTAGTAATTCATCTTCAAACTTGAAGGATTCCTTCATTTCTTCTTCAGATTCATCAGAGTCTGATGCACTATAAATCGAACCTGACCTTGCAGGGAAGCAATCTCTTAAGATGCTGGCATGTGTTCTGCCTTCCACTATGTGAGTCAAAGCATCAACAACCTGTAGTAACAAATATGAAGTCAAGTAAAATAAAAAAGCATCACCTTAGAACCTGCTCATGCATTTATCAAGTTGACCATGAATGTTAGGAAAAACAACACATGATTGTTTTTCATTTAATCTAGCACTGTCTCTAACATATTCTTTACTGTTGGACATGTCAAAATTTGTTCAGAGTTCATATATAATATAGAAAAAAGAGTTTCCAAAATTGTAGCCTACCTGAATCATATTTAGTCTCTTTTTGGGCTCTCTGCTTAGACATTTCTCTGCTAATCGAATCATCCAAAATAGTTGATGGGCATCATGAGATTTTGTGATTCTTTCATCAACTAAATCTGCATATTTCCTATCTTTTAAAAGTGGCCTTGCCTGCAAGAAATTTTCTTTTGGATATTAATTGACAAACTAAATAGGATATTTAATTTTGTCTAGTTATCAGAATGTTGGAATTAAAACTTATGAATCAAACCTAACACTTGTACAAAGTCAAAATAAAAAGAACATTATCAATAGTAGTTGATTGTGTTCATGTACTTAAAGGTCAAATGAAAGAAATACAAATTAGAATACTGAACTACCAATTCTGCCTAAATAGTGTCTTAAATGATTGTAAAAAAAGATTCAAAAGGGACTAAGATTTTAGCATATCCGTGAAATTTATTTGAATCATGTTGATGCCTTGATGAGTTGAGGTTGTACGATAGCATTAAGATACTTAAGTTGAAATTTCTTAGGCTTTAGATTGTTACCCATCCCATAAGACTTCTTTCTCCGAGTCTTTTATCCATAGGTCTCATTCCTGTTATTAGCTGTAGTAGAACCACCCCAAAGGAATACACATCTGTTTTAATTGACACTTTACCAAATTCTGCATATTCTGGTGCCATATAACCCCGACTCCCAAAACATTCTGTGGAGTATGAGGAGTCTTCAATCACAGTTCTAGCCAAACCAAAATCGCCTAGCTGATAAAACACAAAAAATAATTCGTTAGTTAAACTTGAGGAGGTGAAGGATGTTTGGCTGTGGAACCAAATTGCAGTGAACTCTAAGAGCTTATTAATTGATCACTCATTTTAAAATATAGCAAAGAAAATGTGTATATATAGAGAATCCACTGTTTCTAATAATCCATTATAAATGAAAGCCTAAATGGTAGAGCAGATGCTGCAATTTTTCATAGGAAGAAGCATTGCTAATAAAATAAATTAGTTCTCCCTTCTTCTGATGACCATGTAATATGCATGTATGTATTTTGTTTTATATAAATGATATCATTACCAATGCGTCATAATCATGTGTAAGAAGAATGTTGTTTGCTGTCAAATCTCTGTGTATTATGTTATTCTCATGCAGGTATAGCAGTCCTTTGGCAGCTCCATCAGCTACTTTCACCCTGTCTGTCCAATCAAGAGGTTTACGAGAATGTTCTGCACAGTAAGAAACCATGGTTAGTACCCCCTTTAATTTAATATCAATAAATGCACACATTCATAATCTTGGCAGTGTAGGCTATATTATAAGTTTGGTTTGATTTCTGTCATACGAGATAAATGTTGGTCCAATGAAGCATTGCAGACATATTCATACACAAGAAGTCTATTGTTCCGTTCTGAGCATGATCCTAACAGCATGACCACATTCTCATGCATTGCTTTGCTGAGGACATCAACTTCAGACTTGAATTCCTTCTCTCCCTTTTGGTTAGCATACGTGTGTTTCTTGACAGCAACCTTCTGTCCACGCAACTCCCCTTTATAGACACAACCAAACCCCCCTTCTGATAGATAGTTCTTAGGGGAAAACCCTCGTGTGGCTGCACACAACTCAGCATATGAGAACTCTTTTTTTCTGTTCCTTTCAAACTGTGGTCTTCTGTTATGGCAAACAGAGCAAACAGATTTTTCAGCCCTTTGGTGTGCTTCATGGTAGCTCATGTGCTGTTTTTCTTGTTTAACTTTTGTGTGTGGATTAGACATTTTTGTTTGACTTGTCCCTTGAGTATAGAGAATGAGAATGCACAATGACATATTTGAAGGATTCTACTAACCTTGAATTTGGAGCCAGAAAATTTGGCATTTTGTGAGATTATATATATGCATGTGGGTGCCTTGGTTTTCCAAGTTTTACTAAGTTGAAGAACAATTGAGGATCTTGAAACTGTCTTTATCTCATGACATTGTAGTAACTGTTAAGGAATTGTATGTGAAGATTCTTTTTACCTGGTCTTTGAATGTAGCTGAAGTTTTGATGTTATCAATTTTCTTTTATTCTACAACTGATTTTCTTCCATTAGATGATCATACAATAGTTTCTTCCACAATCAAGAAGGTCAGTGACCTTTTGTAAGACCGTCACAATTACGGTAAATAATACTCAAGAGAATAACAGATGCTATGCTAGGATAGAAAAATTGAGTGTTTTGACCATTTGTTATAAAACAGTCTTAATACATTATCAGAACTCTTTTTTTCTGTTCCTTATCTAATTCTCCCTAGTCATGATACATGTTGAGGAAATTTGATTAGAAGTTCATTTTATTTAAAAAAAAACAAGGAATTCTCTTGAGGGGTTAAGATCTTAAAAACAAAAATGTTGAAGATAGAGACATCTCCATAGTACGACGAGTATTGTTCATGTAATATTTTGGATTGAAATGTTTTAACTTTCGAAAAAGTCCAAAAGTTGCGAAGTTGTCGAAGACACTGTTTGAGAATTCAAGATAAGCTTTGGACATGGTTGGAATAACAATGTTCGAGAAATTGATGCTTTTAAATCACAACTTGTAGGCTTTTCCTATATATTTTAATACCCAACAAGAATGTTGAAGCAATGTTTTCACACATGCAAATGTTAAAATTGTTTTTTTTTTTTTAAATAAGATGTAAAATATATTTAAGTTTACAACTTTATTAAAATTTTAACCAATAAAATAATAGTGTGTTAAAGAAAGTGTGATTTATCACTTTTATTTTATATGTTTAGTATTAGTTTTGCTTAACATTAAATATCGAAAATTTATTGGGAAATGTAACATTTAATATTTATAAACACACTTCCATGTTATGATCAATTGTACCAGTTTCATTTGCTATTAACATAAGTCTGAAAAAAAAAAAAACTTGTCAAAAAGTCATCAAATTTTTTCATAAGTTTAATTAATGTATATACTTTTAAATAATTGTGTTGAATTATTAACTAAATTTTTAATTCAAATAACATATATGTGTATGTAACTTTTATTGAGATTACTCTTCTATGTTGCCAAGTTTATTTTTTGGTTATGTTTTTAATTGCATAATGATTAAAAAGTACTAGTATCATTTTGCCACATAATGTATAATGTAATGTTATAAGACGTTGAGTTTGAAAATTATTGTATAAAAAAATGTGATTAAGAGAAAAGATTCTAGTAAAGATGACCTTATAATATGGATGAGATTAATTATAAACAAAAAATAAATGAAAACTATCATGCTTAAATAAATTAACCATTTATTAGGTGATTTTGAAAACTTCAATGTAAACTATGTCCTTTGATGTTGAAATGTTAACTTCTCTATTTATAATTTCTTCTAAAACAATTCCCATTTTAAAATTAATTAAAATTTTCTTGTGGTAAATATTACAAAATAATTAAAACTTGATTTGGTCTTCCCCACATGATTTATGTAAGATTTGAATGTATTCTTTTTATAATATATACACATAGTTTTATTTTAAGTATATTCTATCTAGTTCCAAGAAGTGAAACTTCTCAAACATGCTTTAACCCTCACATTTTCTACGAGTAAGTTCTTTAAAAATTGTTCTAAACTTTTACTCTATTTTTATTTCAAATTATAGTTCTTTGATGGGAAAATCTATGGTGAAAAGGGTAAAATATTATAAGATTTAGTAATAAAAGAGTTTTAAATTTCACTTCTAATGTCTACTAATAATGTCTAGGGCAAAATGGTCAACTTAACTTATCTCATTTTAGTCCGTCTCGTCTTGGTCCGTCACTGTAAAACAAGTGAGGAAATGCAACTTGCTCCGCCACATTTGTGGGAGCCTGCCACTTTATTTTTATTTTTTTTTTAAATTTTATATATAAAATTTATTTATATATATATATATATATTTATAAACAAATATTTAAAGCATATTTAATCATACAAATATTTTTTTAATCTTTTAATAGATCAATTAATATTTTTAATTAAATAAATTAAAATAATTATTTCATTTACATATTAAATAACAATATAATAAATAATAACTGAAACTTTCGTAAGGTTAAGGATTTAAATTGTAATAATATTGTATATTTACATCGTTACAAAAATATAATATATAAGAGTTATCTTTTTAATTATTTTTAATTTGAAAAAATAAAAAATAAAAATAGGTCATTGGGCCAAGGGTGGGCTATCCGTCTTTGGCTTGCTAGTTTGGCAGACTAGGCGGGTCAAACCACTACGGGCTGACGGGTTAAAAATGCCAACTTGATCCGTTCCGTTTTGGCAGGCTGGTTCATCATGTCCAACCCACTTTACCATCCATACTAGTGTCCTTGGGTGTGAAAGATATTAGAACATATTTGATTAGTGCTTACTGAAAGAAAAAAGAAATCACTTAAAACAACAAAGATTGAATGTTATTATCTTTGTTTATTGTAATCTTCAAACTGGGTAACCATATTCTATCACAAAACAACCACTTTAACAAGTGGAAACTTTAGTCATTTAAAGGAACTAAACTGAATTAGTAATTCATCTTCAAACTTGAAGGATTCCTTCATTTCTTCTTCAGATTCATCAGAGTCTGGTGCACTTTAAATTGAATTTGACCTTGCAGGGGAGTAATTGTAATCTCTTAAGATGCAGTCAGGTGTTTTGCCTTCCACTATGTGAGTCAAAGCATCAACAACCTGTAATAACAAATATGAAGTCCTTAGAATCTGCTCATGCATTTATCAAGTTGACCATGAATGTTAGGAAAAACAATGTATGATTGTTTTTCATTTAATCTAGCACTGCCTCTAACATATTCTTTACTATTGGACACGTCCAAATTTGTTCAAAGCTTATTTATAAGTAATATAAAACTATAAAACGAAGACAATTTTCAAAATTGTAGTCTACCTGAATCATATTTAGTCTCCTTTTGGGCTCTCTGCTTAGACATTTCTCTGCTAATCGAACCATCCAAAACAGTTGATGGACATCATGAGAATTAATGATTCTTTCATCAATTAAGTTTACATAGTTCCTCTCTTTTATAAATGGCCTTGCCTGCATATTAATTGACAAACTAAATAGGATATTTGATTTAGTCTAGTAATCAGAGTGTTGGATTGGATTACAAACTTATAAATCGGACCCAACAGATGTATAAAGTCAAAATAAAAAGAACATTATCAATAGTAGTTGATTTTGTTCGTGTACTTAAAGGTCAACTGAAGAAAATACAAATTAGAATAACTGAACTACCAATTCTGCCTCAATAGTGTCTTAAATTGTAAACAAGATTCAAAAGGGACTAAGATTTTAGCATATCCGTGAAATTTATTTGAATCATGTAGATGCCTTGATGAGTTGAGGTTGTACTAAAGCATTAATATACTTAAGTTGAAATTTCATAGGCTTTAGATTGTTACCCATCCCACAAGAGTTCTTTCTCCAAGTCTTTTATCTATAGGTTTCATTCCTGTTATTAGCTGTAGTAGAACCACCCCAAAGGAATACACATCTGTTTTAATTGACACTTTGCCAAATTCTGCATATTCTGGTGCCATATAACCCGTATTCCCCACACATTCTGTGGAGTATGAGGAGTCTTCAATCACAGTTCTAGCCAAACCAAAATCGCCTAGCTGATAAAACACAAAAATAATTCGTTAGTCACACTTGATGAGGTGAAGGATGTTTTCGCTGTGGAACCAAATTGCAGTGAGCGTTGAGAGCTTATTAAAAATGATCACTCATTTTAAAATATAGCAAATAAAATGTGTATATGTTGAAATCTACTGTTTCTAATAATCCATTATAAATGATAGCCTAAATGGTAGAGTAGATGCTGCAATTTTGCAAAGAAAGAAGCATTGCTAATAAAATAATGTTAGTTCTTCATTCTTTTGCTGACCATGTTGCATGCATTTTGTTTTATGTAAATGATATATATCATAAAGTATTGACTGTGCATATTGTTACCAATGCATCATAGTCATGTGTAAGAAGAATGTTGTTTGCTGTCAGATCTCTGTGTATTATGTTATTCTCATGCAGGTATAGTAGTCCTTTGGCAACTCCATCAGCTACTTTCACCCTGTCTGGCCAATCAAGAAGTTTACGAGAATGTTCTGCACAGTAACAAACCAAGGTTTGTACCCCTTCAATTTAATATCAATAAATGCACACATTCATAATCTGGCAGTGTAGGCTATGTTATGAGTTTGGTTTGATTTCTGTCATACGAGATAAATGTTGGTCCAATGAAGCATTGCAGATATATTCATACACAAGAAGTCTAAGGTTCCGTTCTGAGCATGATCCTAACAGCATGACCACATTCTCATGCATTGCTTTGCTGAGAACATCAACTTCAGACTTGAATTCCTTCTCTCCCTTTTGGTTAGAATAAGTGTGTTGCTTCACAGCAATCTTCTGTCCACACAACTCCCCTTTATAGACAGAACCAAACCCCCCTTCTGACAGATAGTTCTTAAGGGAAAACCCTTGTGTGGCTGCACACAACTCAGCATATGAGAACTCTTTTTTTCTGTTTCTTTCATACTGTGGTCTTCTGTTATGGCAAACAGAGCAAACAGATTTTGCAGCCCTTTGGTGTGCTTCATGGTAGCTCATCTGCTGTTTTTCTTGTTTAACTTTTGTGTGTGGATTAGACATTTTTGTTTGACTTGTGCATAGAGAATGAGAATGCACAATGCCCTATTTGAAGGATTCTACTATCAACCTTGAATTTGGAGCCAGAAAATTTGGCATTTTTTGAGATTATATATATGCATGTTGGTGCCTTGGTTTTTCCATGGTTTACTAAGTTGAAGAGCTATTGAGAATCTTAAAACTTTCTTTACCATATGACATTGTAATAATGATTAAGGAATGTATGTGAATATTCTTTTCACCTAGTCTTTGAATGTACCTTAAGTTTTGATGTTATCAATTTTCTTTTATTCTACAACTGATTTTCTTCCATTAGATCATACAATAATTTCTTCCACAATCAAAAGTACAGTCACCTTTTGTAAAACCTTCACAATTACGGCAAATAATACTCAAGAGAGAATAACAAATGATAGGATAGAAAAATTGAGTGGTTTGAACATTTGTTTAAAACAGTCTTAAAATATTATAATTATTTAGTTTACATTTAAAATTCTGCCTAGTCATGATACTTGGTGAGGATGTTTGTTAAGAAGTTTATTTTAATGAAAAACGAAAAGAAATTCTCTTGGGGGGTTAAGATCCTAAAAACAAAAATGTTGAAGAAAGAGACATCTCCATAGTACGAGAGGTATTGTCTATGTCATATTTTGGATTGAAATGTTTTAACTTTCGAAAAAGTCTGAAAATAGCAAAGTTTTCGAAGACACTGTTTGAGAATTCAAGATAAGCTTTGGACATGATTTAACAATGTACGAGAAATTAATGCTTCTAAATCACAACTTGTAGGCTTTTCATATATATTTTAATACCCAACAAGAATGTTCAAGCAATGTATTCACACACACAAATGTTAAAATTGATTTCTTTTAAAAATAAGATTAACATATATATAATTTTTCGTGAACTTTAATAAATTTTAACCAACAAAATAATAGTGTGTTAAAGAATATCACTTTTATTTTATATGTTAAGTATTAGTTTTTCTTAACGTTAAATATAGAAAATTTATTGGAAAATGTAACATTTAATATTTATAAACACACTTCCATGTTATGATCAACTGTACCAGTTTCATTTACCATCAACATATCAGTCCAAATATGAAGTTGAGAGAGAACAATGCATAGAAGTGTACATAGAAAATGTCACTAAAATTTGTGGTTTAAAATATTCTTAAAGAAACCATTGCCAACCCATTTATTGATATGTATTTTATTTTAATATGTTGTTCCTATAAACATCCTTACAAGGAGATAGACTCGCTCTGGCTATAATCTCCGTAGGGCATCGATAAGAGTCAAGGTGTCCATACATTGTTCATCAAGTATTCACCGAAAGATAAATTTACTCTGCCCTTGGTCTATATTGATGATTTGATTGTTGTAGGAGATGATGAACATGAAAAACAAACCTTGAGAGAAAAGCTTGTTGTTCAGTTTGAGAGGAATGATCTAGTAGAATTAAAATACTTCCATGGGATAAAAACAACTTACTTGAAGAAAGGCATCTTTATCTCCTAAAGAAATTATGTTTTGATCTTCTCAAAGAAACAAGTAAGATTAATTGCAAGGCCAACTCTATTATGAATAATTTTTGACAAACAAGTCTCTCTGGATAAATATTCTCTATATTCAGATTTGTTGTGTTTTTGAAATGAAGCACTACATGGTCCTTTTATAGGCCTCTGGACATGATCCTTCAACTACATTCATTAAATATAACCACTACCTAACTCACAATTAATGAACTTTATTGCATGCTTAATGAATGCTAGACCCACTCTCAACCTTATGCATTCTCCTAGACAATTATAACAACTTCCAACTATCCACATTTAAGTTTATCTAACAATAAGGGCCAATATCAAAAACTCTTGGGAAAAGCTCATTTACGTAACCCACACCAAACCTAATATCCTATTTTATGAGTATAGTTAGTCAATTCATGAATGATCTAAAGGAGAGACATTTGCAAGCCATGAATACATCCTGCGATATTTGGACATAGGTCCAAGAAAGGGATTATTGTTTAAGAGGAATGAAAAATAAAAATTGGAGCTGTATATTGATGGAAAATATGCAGGATCTGTGTTATATAGGAAATCCACCTTGGTATATTACATGTTCTAGTGTGAAAATTGATGATTTGGAGAAGTAAAAAAACAAAATATTGTTACAAGGTCTAGTATAGAGGTTGAATTCCGAGCTATGAATTGTTATGGCTGAGAATTAGTCTAAATGATCTTACAATGGAAAATGAAGAGTTTATAATTCATTATGATAAGAAATTAGTTATTAGCATTGTTCATAATTCAATTCAGCATGATAGGACTAAACAAAGATAAATAGATCCACACTTTATTAAAGAAAAATTGGATTGATGTCTTATCACTACTTCTTATCTCCCATATGAGCTGAAGTTAGTATATTTGTTTACAAAAAGTCTTTCCACCGAACGATCTCATATCTCATACAAGTTAGGAATTATAGATATTCATTCACCAACTTGAGGATGAGTTTATTAGTAGGATATTAAGTGACCCATTAGAAGATTCTAAAAATCTCTTTATAATCAATACTTAGAACTATCTATATATAACGGCTGATTAATCTCTCATTAAGATTAATCATTTTCAAGTACTGGCATATAATTTTGTGTTTTATGCACATTGGTCATGATTTATATTTTTGTTGATATATTAAGTTACACAAAATTCACTACAGATTAATTAGGTTTAATAGGCACACCAAGCAATTCGAGTTCAATCTCCCTTTCATGTTTGACTTGAAAATGCTTCGAGATTGGAAATAGTAACTGTCACAAACTGAAAACCTGATGATTGTTTTGGGGGAAAAACCTTAACATTTGACACCATACATTTTATTATGGATGAAACTAAATGCATCCATAATAATATTTCATCCCAAAAGATAAAATCCATCAGAACTGGGTAACCATGTTCTATCACAAAACAACCACTCTAACAAGTGGAAACTTTATTCGTCTAAAGGAACTAAACTGAAATATTGTCCCTTATTTCAGCTATATACTATGCCTAGCATCTAAGAATTGAGCAACCCTCATTGGATTTTGATATTTCTATTGCTTCACCATCACTAGTTGACTCATCATGAGAATTATACGAGCCTGAGCTACTTAGAGAGATGCTCTGAATTGGAGGAGATGGTGGCTGTCTTAAATTCATGTGCATCATCTGACTTATGCTATTACTATCTATGGATTCTGAACTCTGAGTTGGTGATTCATCTTCAAACTTGGTGGATTCCTTCATTTCATCTTCAGATTCATCAGAGTCTGATGCACTATAATTCGAATCTGATCTTGCTGGGGAGTAATCTGTTAAGATGCTGTCACATGTTCTGCCTTCCACAATGTCAGTTAAAGCATCAACAACCTGTAGTAACAAATATGAAGTCAAGTGAAATAAAAAAGCATCACCTTAGAATCTGCTCATGCATTTTATCAAGTTGAACATGAATGTTAGGAAAAACAATATATTATTGTTTTTCATTTAATCTAGCACTGTCTCTAACATGGTCTTCACCGTTGGACATGTTCAAATTTGTTCAAAGCTTATAAGTAATATAAAAAGAAGACAATTTCCAAAATTGTAGCCTACCTGAATCATATTTAGTCTCCTTTGAGGTTCTCTGCTTAGACATTTCTCAGCTATTCGAACCATCCAAAATAGTTGATGGACATCATGAGCCTTAATGATCCTTTCATCAATTAAATCTGGATAGTTCCTCTCTTTTAAAAGTGGCCTTGCCTGCAAGAAATTTTCTTTTGGATATTAATTGACAAACTAATTAGGATACTTAGTCATGTCTATTTATCAGAGTGTTGGAGTTAAAACCCGTAAATCAGTCCCAACACTTGTATAAAGTCAAAATATAAATAACATTATCAATAGTAGTTGATTGTGTTTGTTAGAACTGTGCTTTAAGCCTAACTCAATCCCACAAAATCAGATTGTAAGGTGAGGATTGCACCCACTTATATATTGTGAAGTGGTCTTATCTCTTGTCTATGTGGGACTTCCAACACACCCCCTCACGCCGAGGTATATTCATCTCGTGCGTGGGACAAAAAATTAGTGGGTGGTACGTTAACAACCTAATATCGGGTGGAACAAAATGTCTAAGAAAGTTCGCTAGGATAAGCTCTAACATGGTATCAGAGCCAAATTAGAGCCTATCCTAGCGAACTTTCTTGAACATTCTGTTCTACCCGATATCGGGCTGTTAATGGACCACCCACTAATTTCTTGTCACACCACGAGATGAATATACCTCGGCGTGAGGGGGTGTGTTGGAAGTCCTACCTCGGCGTGAGGGGGTGTGTTGGAAGTCCCACATCGACTAGAGATAAGGCCACTTCACTATATATAAGTGGGTGCAATCCTTATCTTACAAGCCGGTTTTGTGGGATTAAGTTAGACTTAAAGCCCACTTCTAACCGTGTTCATGTACTTAAAAGTCAACTTAAAAAATACAAATTGGAAGAACTGGCTACCAATTCTGCCTAAATAGTGTCTTAAATGATTGGAAAAAAAGATTCAAAAGGGACTAAGATTTTAGCATATCCGTGAAATTTATTTGAATCATGTGGATGCCTTGAAGAGCTGAGGTAGTACTGAAAATTAAGATACTTTGAAATTTCATAGCCTTTAGATTCTTACCCATCCCACAAGACTTCTTCCTCCAAGTCTTTTATCTGTAGTTCTCATGCCTGTTATTAGCTGTAGTAGAACCACTCCAAAAGAGTATACATCTGTTTTGCTTGACACTTTTCCATGTTCTGCATATTCTGGTGCCAAATACCCCAAAGTTCCAACAACTTCGGTTGAGTGTATCGAGTTTTCATTTTGACTTCTTGCTAATCCAAAGTCTCCTATCTAAAAAGTCCACCAGGAAAGAAAAAAAATTTAGTTTCAATCAAGCTCAGTTTCTTAATGGAATTAATTGCTATTTGCAAATTTGAATATATGTCATTTTAGCTAGCACCATGAGTGAAATATGTGTAGATTCAGGACTTGGTGTATTACCAATGGTCGATGATCATGTGTTATAAGGATATTGTTTGGTCTCACATCTCTGTGTATCATTTTATTCTTGTGCAAGTATAATAAGCCTTTGGCAGCTCCAATTGCTATATTGATCCTATCTTCCCAACTAAGAGGTGACCGAGAATGTTCTACATCAATTTAACAAAAGTTAGTCTCTTATAAGATGTTGTATCAAGAAGAACATAAGAAGAAACAAAAAATCCTGATTTCGTACCTGATAGATGTTGATCAAGTGAGCCATTGCAAACATATTCATACACAAGAAGCCTATTAGTTCCTTCTGAGCATGAACCTAGCAGCACAACCACATTCTCATGTCTTGCTTTGCTAAGTAAATTTACTTCAGACTTAAACTCCTTCTCTCCTTGGAAGCCTGCATTTTTATGTTGCTTAACAGCAATCTTCATTCCATTAAGCAGTCCTTTGTAGACAGATCCAAATCCCCCTTCTGACAGAAAGTTACTGGGAGAAAATCCTTTTGTAGCAGCAAAGAGCTCTGCATAAGTGAAATCTATCTGAAATCCAACTTTTGGTCGTCGATTATTGCACACAGAACAGAGTGGATTTGTAAATTCTTCCTCCATATGAGATTTTTCATTACTTCCACCGTGTTTCTCTTTTTCATTTACTTCCAATTGGTTCATTTCTTCATTCTCTGAAATGTGAAATAGTGATCGGTTCCCTGCTGTTTCTTGTTCTATATTTGAATAGAAATTTCCCTCTTGGTATTGATGACCATACCGGAAGCTTCCAAAACTATAATTGGAGATTTCTGTACTCCACTGGCTTGAGGCTCCAGTTGATGTCAACATATCACTTGATGAAGACCTGGACACTGCTTGATGTAGCATTGATCACAGTCAGGTGTACCATTTAATCATCAAAAAGAGATATATAGGATTTAAGTAGTACCACACATCATTGAACTAATGGAGATTGTACTCAAGTTCTTTAGCTCTTTTATTGAGCAGTGAATGTAGCAAACGTTTGTTAATGTGACTATTACCCTAACAAGGATGAACTTTTATCATAATTTTTGTTTGCAAGATTCTCGAGTGAAAATTGTATATTCAATCAATATTGTTATGCCAAAAAAATACTCACTCTGAAGAGAACGTTCTTCCTCTTCACTTCCTGGAAACATTTCTTTATAGCTTACATTTTCTTGCCTGTCAACAAGTGATTTGGTGCTGGATGTTGATTTTGGATCTTTCAATCTTTCAATTGAATTGTCACTTGTTATCCTATACATGCCACAAGGATGCCGGCGCATCAAATACTTCATATCTTTGTGGATCTGTCTGCAGTGAGGCAAAATGCTATAACTTTAGTACAGTTTATATAAATAACATTGCATAAGTGGTCTATGGATAGTTTGATACCATAAGCTAGTTTCTGTTTTTGTTAGAGAAACTATTTCTCCTTAACAGTGGCCTTAAATTAGCAGTTGTGCAAGGTTCAGCTTAAAATACATCTGCATAACTGAGTTATGAAAAGATTAAAAATAATGGAAGATCCTATATTTTGGTTCTAGACATCATCTTTTTCTGCTCAGAGTGGGAATTTTTTGTACATTTTGTGTTTGTTCAGTGAACATGTCCAATTCCATCTTAAGTTTGTTTTCGATCAAGGAAAAAGGATATGGAACACACCTAAATAAAATCAAACTTGTGGCCTGAAAATCCTTGGCAGCAGTTGAGGCAACTTCTGCAGTAGGACCTACAAGCACTTCAATTTGGAATCCAATCTGTGAAACATCATTCCAAAGAAAAGTTTCATTAACATTTTCTCCTTAAATACTGTGTAAAGGTATGTTCAGTTTATAGGTAAGATTATTATTTATACAGGAAATCATGAATAGAACATTCATCGTATTGATGTTAATACATCACAAAAATATGTATAAATTTTCTTCTCTACTTCTTGTCAAATCCCATTTCTAACTGTGTTAAGTGTTAGCTATACTTGTTTGATGTTTCAGTGGTGGATGTTAAGTATATGGATTGTGCTAACCTCATTCAATTTACAGTAGTTGGAAATCTCCTTGATGTTCTCGTTCATGAGATATTCTTTCTTTTTTTTGGTATGCCATTTTGCAATTATTTTTTGGTTTGTTGAAATCATCATTGAACTGGAATCAACTCTGACCATGTAACCCACTAAAGAGAAGAAAAGTGAAAAAGAAGTCAGCAACATCAACTACAATTAGTAAGTAAAATCACTTATTCAGAATTTGACTTTTCTTTAAGTTTTTTATTTCATATCCTTGTTTCTCCCTCTCTTCTTTATCAGATTAATGACCCCTTTGGTTAGAAGAAAAGAAATGAAGAGAAATAAAATGGATAAAAATAGAAAAGGTGAATGAAAATAGCTGTGAAGTAGACTAAAAATAAGAGTGAAAATCAACTTTTGATCTCTCTCATTTCTGAAAACTGTGAAAGTTTTAAGAGAAACTGAACAAAATAGCTGTCAAGGTTTTAAGAGGAATACTGAACAAATGGAATAAAATCAAATCAGTGAAATAGGTAAATGATGGGTGTATATAGAAGGGAGAATTCATTGGGGAAAACAACACCAATGAGACCTGAGCCAATCCATATAAGAAATTGACACCACTTTCAACCCAAAACGTTAAGAGAATGGATTTATGGGTCTTAATCCTTATATGGTGCTCAACTTTCTCGTTTCTTTCCAATGTGCTTGCATTCTCAAAGTAAAAACATGGTATGAAAACAAAATATGGATCCTACAACTTTTGACCTCTCTACTTTATTTCCTTTCAAATCCTTTCTTTAACTTTCTACTTTCCTTAAACCAAATAAGGCAAGGGACAAAGAAATTATAGTGAATTCTTACTAGGCTTTCTTGGAAGAAAAGAAAACATACTGGGACTGCTAATCCAATCAAGGATAGCAACAATTATAAGCTGATCTCCAGCTTTAACAGAAAACTTTTCCAGGGCTCCAAGGATAGCTTTTGAACTAACATCTCTTGATGCATCCTGGATCACCACTACCCTCTGAGTTTCTGCACTCATCGTTTTTCTGCTTCAAACACTTCCTCTTTAAGTTTCAACAAGTTTTTAGACACAAAAAAAAAAAAAAGGTGTGTAGAAATTTTTATGTGGAGCTGTACATTTCCTAGACCAGAGGATCTAACACTAAATGCTAAGCATTGCTTCAAACTTTTCCCAAATATTTGTTATATATGAAACAGTGAAAAGAAAATCATCAGCTACTAAGTATAAGGGATTGATATTATATATATACAATAAGGATTTGATATATTAGAACAAACAGAGTGAAGAGAACAAAGGGTTTTAGGAAAACTATAAAGGAACATATTTGTATATTGTAATTCTATAAAAACATAAATAATAGGGGACCTCTGAGATCAAACACATTGAATATCAAATTCTCCAAACTTATTCTTTCTCTGACACATGTTGATACTTATAGAGAAAAGTGAGTTAAAACAAAATTCCAAAGGATAAGGGTAGTGGTGATCAATGCATCAGAGCTCAAGAGAGTGTTAGCAGTAGCAGAGAATATTATTAGCATATCCATTGAAGAGGCCCTGAATCATTTTCCAATTAATGAGAAACAAGGAGAATTTATTAGCCTAATTTGAGAATATTATATTCTTTTTCATATACTTTTATGCATCATTCATTGAAGAAGTTTTGTACACATTGCTGAACTCAAAAACAGGAAGAAAGAGCTTATAGTGTGGTGGATTAACCTATGCTGTGACAAGAAATGTAGCATTGTTGGTAAGAGATTTGTTTAATATTGCTGGTTCTGTCTCTGAGTACAGAGTGATTGAGACTTTGCACGTGTAAGAGCCGGACAAGGCAAAGTAATTCATTAAAAATTGAATGAACAGAATTATTATATAGCTAGTTGTTGTGTGATTAGGTCATCATCATGTCCTGCCAAATCTTTTTGTGCTGTTAATTTTAAGACAGACCAATTCGGCATGGACACTATCATTTCATAGTGTATTTTAAGGTTTCATTATACTTTTGTCTTCAAAATTAAGCATGGATTCTATTTTAATATCTTAAACTTAAAACAAGAAATTATTTTAGTCTTGAAAATGAAGTTTAATCCTTTAAAATTGTTGTTTAAAGATTAACAATAATTTATAAAAAACATCATCCTTTAAATTTAATGTTATAAGTACTAATAAACTTTTTTTCAATTATGGTACTAAATTGTGATATATGGTAACAATATTGGCCTATCCATTTCTTATTTAGTTTGCAAAAAGAGAGATTGGAGTGGATTAATCTATATAAGACTTAAAATTAATAGGTATGGTCTCCTTTAAATTTTCTTTTTAGTTTAAATATATTTGGAGTATCTAAATTTGAATATAAAATTCAATTTTTTTTATTTCCTGACCAACAATCTTAAATATTCTTGCATATTAAAAAATGTTTTAAACTAACCTTTGAACTATATTTAAATTTTTTTTAATTTATAGATACAAATATATCAAAATTTAAAATAAAAAAATATTTAAATTTTACGGTAAAGGTTATCAAAATCTAAAAACTAAAAACCTATTTAACCATTCCTTGATATCACCTGCATCTAGAACCTTCGACCTTCGATTCGCGCTCTCTGGACTCGTTTTCGCGTTAACCGCCATATATCTCTTGCTACCTAAATGCGTGAATTACAAGGGAAAACCCTAATCCCCTTCGGAACGACTTTGAATTTTTTTTTTATTATTTTTCTTTTTGTTCTATAGAGATTGAAGTAGGGATGTCAACGGGACGGGTAGAATATGGGTAGTAGCTCCCTCGTACTCTACCTGCTAGATAAATATCTATCCCATATCTGTACCCTTATTCATCGGGTATCCATTATGTGGGTATCTGCCTATTTTTTTCATATCCGCGGGTATCTACGGTACCCACGGATATTTGCAAAATTATTTAAAAAATAAATATTTAATCATAAATTTAAATAAAATGCGTCACTGTCATAAATTTTAAATAAAGTTCAAATAAACTCAAGTTGATACAAGTCCAAATAATTGTAAAAGTAAATATAAAATGACGTTGAACACAATGAAAATTTTTTTAATTAGTGTTTTGATCAACAAACTCACTCCCTCCGATGGATTTCTGAAAAATAAACAAAATAAACAAATAATAAACTTCACTTATTTTAATTTCATCATTTGACAACAAGCATATCATAAACGTTATTGTCTATGTGAGGTTTGATGTATATGCCCAATTTCAAATAAAGGAAAGAGAATAATGTCAAGGGGTGTAAGTTTAGCGGGTACAGGTATCCACAGGTACGAATACTATGATACCCGTACTCGCCCCGTTAACATGCGGGTATAAAAAATACCTGTACCCGCGAGTATTGGGTATCAATTTTTAATATCCATTTTCTACCTATTGCGGGTTTTATCCGCGGATACCTGCGGGTACGAATTTTTTTGACATCCCTAAATTGAAGGGGGAAACAAAGAGGCACTAGTGCAGGAAAGAGATTATGCCGCGGTTATTTTGACTTTTTGGCTTCGATTTTACACCCGAGGTATATGCAGGCGAGGTAAAAAAAACATGTTTATGCCTCAGTTATGAACCGAGGCATATGCGAGGGTTACTACCTCGGTTCTAGAGGGAACCGAGGCCTAATGTGCATCACAGATTTAAAAAAAAAAAAGTATTTTCTGATCCAATAACAGCATCACAGGTAGCCATGATCCTTGTACACACACCTACACCAATCACAGTGTGCCACATCATCATCTTCAACCTTCTCCCAAATCAGAAACCCTAGCCACCATTCAAACCCTAAATGCCGCCAGTGTGTCATGACCACCATCTTCGACCACCGCATCACGCCGGAACAACTTCACGACGCCTTCATTCATCTCGCCAGCGACGCAGAACACCCTCTCTTCACTATCATATATGAACGGAAACATCCCACGGCTAACCATCGTGAGCCAAATCGCGACTTCGACACACACATCGACGTTCAAAACCCATAGAAGAGTTTTACAATTTGAAAAAGGAGAAGTACATACCTACAAGCGAGATTGAATGACGACAATGGAGGCGGTTTTGCAACCTCTGCGATGACAACAATGGAGGAGGCTCGCGTGACGGAGGAGGCTCGTTCAACGGTGGACCGGCGGTGGAGAGACGAAACTGCTACTACGTGGAAGAAGGAACCTTTGCGATCTGGAACAATGGCGTTCGAAAATGGAAGAGAGAAAAATGGCTGCTGCTCCATGCGAAGAAGATGAACAGTGGCACGATTTATTTTAAACCCTAAGAAGGCTTATTGCCTCGGTTGATTTTAAACCGAGGCATAAACATCTATCTGCCTCCGTTAGATGTGACCCGAGGCGTATTCCACTTGAAAAGTAATCAAATATGCCTCGGTTAAAATAGACCCGAGGCATAAACATCTATCTGCCTCGGTTAGAATTGACCCAAGGCATAAAAGTCTGCCACCAATTTAAAAATATCAATGTAGCGAGAAAAATAAAAATTTTAGGGAGTTTATGCCTCGGTTCTAAGTACAACCGAGGCATAAAAGTTTGAAAAAATTACAAAAGTGCCACCGCGTCTTCATATGCCTCGTTTGGAAGTGAACCAAGGCATATAGGGCGTTGTAAAAACCCCATTATGCACTAGTGAGGATTATAATCGAAACCCTAGAAATTTAGGAAGAGGCGTTGATGATTGATAGAGAGATTGAAGGGAGAAACGAAATGAATGGGTGGTGTGAAGAGAAAGAAGACCAAGGGTGAAAAAAAATACTCCCAAAAAATCTAAAATATAAGAAAACAATGACCTCTGGATATTACCCAAATATCCCAACCTAAACGATTGACACTTGTCCATTTTACAGGTTTTTTGGTCAATTACCCGTGTCCTGAAGAAGTTTTCCGTGTTTTAAAAACTTGAATCAGTATTTTACTGTTATACCCTTCTTGCCCAGCTTCCTTTTCATTTTTTGTTTGAGTTAAAATTCCTGTCTAGCTTCCTTTTCGTCATTTGACTTTTCCCGCCTCTGGGATTGTTGGGTGGAGGGAATATTGTGCACTAAGTTGATGGATGTTCCATCCGTTAATAAATGTTAGGTCAGAGTTGGATTGTTATAATTTTTTATTTTGTAAGGGTGTTCTTGCGTGGTTCCTTTCTCCAGATTTCCTACCTTTGTAAAGGTATGTCATTTCCATTCTTTAGTTTTCACTACATCGAAGATTTTAGTTTTCGGTTGTTCTTTCTTCTGGGTTTCCTCAGTTTTCTAGGTATGACATTTATGTATCAAAACTTTCTTTGCTTTTTGTTCCGGTCATCTTAAGTTGTTATTTCGTATTTGGGTTTTATGGGTTGATCTTCATTTCAAATAAAGTAGTGCTGGGTGGTTCTGTTGTCTGCACTCCTTCTTCTTCGTTCCCCTAGTTTCCTTAGGTATGTCATTTTTTGTTTGTTTGTGTGTTTGAGTTTTTGGTTGGATTCTCTATCTCAGTTGTTTTGAGACCATTTTAGATTTCGCGTTTGTGTTTTCTGAGTTTCGTACGTTGGTGTTTGGTGCTTGGTTTTGTATGTTTTACCAAATATGTATTTTAATATTATTTTTTTCCTATGTTCTTTCATGTTTTCTTCTATTAAAAAGAAGATCGTAGATTTTTGAAGATCCAAAACGAAGTTCTCAAGTAGAAGGATGAAAAATCATTATTAAGAGATTTTATTTTTAAAAGGTTTGCTTTTGATTATTTTTCCATTTTTTGAGTTTGATTTTAACCATTTTTGTTTTGTGAGCCAACCCATCCTCCTGGTGGTGTTCCAATGGTGTTCCTCACATGTGGGTCTACGAGGTTAAACTTGAAGGATCTATTGTTGGGTTTTCTGTTCATGGAAGTTGTATTTTTTTTCCTTTTTAATGGTTTGGTTTTTTTATGTATTTAGGTTGAAGTTCTTTTCTGATAACTTAAATTAGTATTCAAGACCATTTAATAGCATGGAAAACATAAAATTATTTAAGACCATTTAATGCAATAACTTACTCTTTCATGATTTTGTTGTATTCATTATGAGCATATTTCTTCTTTCTTCATTGTTCATTGCTCCTAAATCTTTCTTATTCTTCTTCTGCAAGTCCTTTTAAAGAGGTTTACTCATATTTCTCTTTCCTATTAAAAGGTATGATCTATATGTTTCAGTTTCCATTTTAAAGATATTGTTTTTTACTTTTATAGTTGCTTCTTCCGGATGTCCTTTTACAAGGGTTTACTCATTTTGTTTCCAGCTTGTAGAGTCAGCTGCTAGGCAATTGAATCAAAGAACCATACAATGATCTCTTTCAAGAGGATCTCATCAAACGACTTGAATATGAGCTCTCTGGTGACTTTGAGGTACACAAAATTGACATTGATAATTTCATAAACAAACTTCTTATTGATGTGAACTTGGTATATATATATATATATATATATATATATATATATATATATATTGGTTGCTTTACTTAATTTTTTTATGTTTAAAGTTTAAAATTAATGAAGTTGATATGACTCTTCCTGTAACCACTAAATATAGTCTTTACTTATTTCAATCTTTACTATATTTCAAGTATTCGAAATCAGGTTGTTGAAGAAGTGTTTTACCAAGTAAGATGCAACAATGTAAGATTTAAAATATATTTGTACTTTTGTGGTAGGAGACTTCCAGATAGGGACAAGACCAAAGATGTAAGAACAATATGATTTCGTGTCTCAAGTTTCATTTCAATACTTCAACTTGGTAGTCTAAAGCATGCACTTGAGTTTACTTAAGCTACTATAGTACATGAGTTGAGGGTAGTATCATTCCTAATTATGAAGCATCATTAAGAAATTGAGAAATACCTTTTGGTAATCGTGAGCACCAACTAACATGATGTAGTTATTTTGTTTTAAAAGGGGCACTAGACAAGATTTTATAGAACACATTTTCATTACAGAAAAATCACTTTTGGTTATGCTTATATCTTTGTTACAAAGGCTTTGGTTGAACATTAACATGCTATACTGTCAAGAAAGAAAGTGAACTTACATAATTCAAAAAGTGATTATTGTTAAAGAAACTCAAGCTAAAATCATGTTAACAATGCTATTAAGTTGTATTTAGTCAAATATAATAAAGAAAAATAAAGTATTTCTATATGTGTTATAATAATTTTTTTCAAGTGCACAGTTTTTATTATCATGTGCCTTCCATATAGTTTGGTTCTTATTTATTTGTTAAATGAAAAAGTTTCTTTTTCATCCCTAATTTGACATGTTGTTCCGACAAGAGCAGATGTTGGCATCTCAAAAGGTTAGTTGCATAAGGAGCATTTCTTATCTCACTTTCCACAGTCTTAAATAGATGCCAAATTGGTATTATATGATTCATCCACTGAAGAAAAAAGTTTGTCAAGCCAATATGGCTTGGTTGGACTCGAAAAAATTGATAAAAAGTGTTTTCCTATGTTGTGGTCCTTACTGTTAATAATCATGACTTTCAAGTTTAAATATATGTTGTCATAAGCTTGATATTTCATTGTATGGTTTGTCATATGTCACAAATGGCACTTCTCATTGCATGCATAACCAGAGGTTTAAAGGTTCTCTTCGACACTTGGATTGGTGCCAGAGCTAATCCAAAAGTGCACTAATATGGACCTATTTTTATTTTACTTTCTTATTAGACAACAATTTTTTTCAAATAATATTGTTGATTGATCAACATCTAAAGCTAAATAAGGTAACTAGAGGGTATATGTTATGTTTACTAGAAGGTAACTAGAGTTGTTTAATGCAAATGCATATTTAGATAGGTTAACATGACATTTTGTTTTACTTTTGGCAGAATATTGATGTGGATTTCAGATATTTTTTAGGGTTGTTTTGTTACAAGTAACTTAACAATGATTTAAAGCTGTAAATTCTTTTTTATTTTGGATAAATAAAATACATTTTAGGATCATATCATTTTTATGGGAGATTTTAGTGAGCGTCCTCTTAATGTTTTCTAAATTTAAATAACAATATGTTTCTATATGTTTCTGTTATTGGATTTCCTTACAACCCCTGATTTAGTATTGCTCATGCACTTTGTTTAGGTCTTGCATCTTGGCTTGAAGTTGAGGATCCCATTCTTGTGGATTCTGATATGATAAGCACAAAGATGATGCAACCACATCAATTGAATCTTAGTTACTTACATGTCTAACTGAAACTGTAAAAGTATAACTTAGATTTATGAAAAAATTATGATAGGAATTATGGGCCAAGAGTAGATATCTGAAGTGTTGGAGTAATTCTATACATCTTACATTGCATTGTAAATTACAAAAGGTTCATATGCATTGCATTGCATTCTAAGAGCCCATTTTTTAAATATACTTTTGCTGGATGGAATTACTTCAGGAATGTATTTGTTTGGATTGTGTTTAGAAGATTAATTTTATGGTGACTTAAATTGTTGACAGTATAGTTATAATGATGATACTTCTGGTATTTGTGCTCATGATGTAGTTATTTTGTTTTAAAAGGGCACTGGACAAGACTTTATAAAAAACACATTTTAAAAGGGGCATTGTTGGTTATGCTGGTATCTTGGATACAAAGACTTTTGTATAAAAAAGGATTAACATTGTATGGTATAAATTAGGAATTTAAATAATTTATGCGTTATATTAGGTTTTAAGCCGAAAAATAAAATCTTAATAGGACTCTAACAAATACTAACAATTGGTTGAGTGTTATATTATGGTTTGAGTCAACACTATTCTCTAAATCAAAAGTTAACAATGCAACATAATTGTATTTTTTATTGGTCATTTTTTCTTCTTATTATTAGTATTGTTATTATAATTATTATCAGTATTAATGGTCTTATTAAAAAAATTAGTGCTTTTATTTTATATGGGACCAAAGTTCATAATAGTAAATTTTAACTGTATAATACTATTTTTTTTATATATTAATTATTATATAATTTTGTAATATGACACAAACAAATTCATATGTGAATATATAATTAAAAAAAACATATAGACTCGTGCGTAGGCTCCCAAAGATATAGACTCCCAAAGATAATATTTATCCAGAAACAGTTTACTTTTTACATTTTTCATGTTTATTTGGTTCTTAATTTTTTGTTTATTTTTATTGATTTATATTTAGACACAATGAAACCCTACACAACTTTCAATGAAAATTTAAATTTATCACTGCATTAGAAATCTAAATTTATCATTGCTCAATAAACCCTCCACAACTTCCAATGAAAATATATTTAAATGTATTTGCATAACGTCTAAATAATGAATACGAACTTTGAATAAACATTTGTATAATTTTTTGTAATTATTATTTTCACTCCTCCAAATAATCATCATTGCACCACTGGTCTTGATAATTGAACCGCTCCATTAATTTGAACTGCTCGGAATAAACGTTCTGATGATTTAATTGATTGGGATTCAAATATTAAAATAATCCATTAATCTCTCTCGACTCTTGATATCTGAATATGGTGCACGTTTGTATAAATATTTTTTCATTATTATTTGCACTGTTCAAGATAATCATCATTGCACTGGTCCAGATATTTCAACGGCTCCATTTATTGTTTAATCTCCAACACCTTTTCATGATTCAACTTATTCGGATTAAAATATTCAAAAGATATATTTACTTCTCTTCACATCTCACACTTCATTTATATCTTTCATCTAAAACTTCTCTTCTCTGTTTGATCATATATATATATATATATATATATATATATATATATATATATATATATATATATATATTTTTTTTTTTTATTTTTTTTTTATTTATATATATATATATATATATATAATTATTATTATTATTTTATTATTAATTATAATTATAATTATTGTCATCATCAACTATAATTATAATTATATTTTTAACAACTATAGTTATTATACATATCACCGATAAATTATTATGTCAATTTTATAATTTAACGCAAACAAATTTATATCCAAATATTATTGGATAATCATAATATTTTCATTTTAAACAAAAATAAATAAAATGTGTTTACACATCAAGAATTGGTTATTATAAATTTAATATTTACATTGATAACAACATCTGCATTTATTTTTATTTAAAAATTTCAACATTAATCTTACATTATGTTTGCATTTTTGTTTAAGTTGATTATTCATGTGTGGGCATTACTTTTGCACGAGAACAAAGTTCTCAATATTTCTATATTTAATTTTAACAACAATATGTACATATGCATTTCATTTCAATATAATATATAACTCAATGTACATTTTTTTTCTTCTAAATTCATATGTCAATCTTTCAATATTCTTTTTCTTTTAAACTCTCTATATCTATATGTGCTTAAACAACATTTTTTGACTAGCATTATGGTCTAGACTCTGGTATTCTTCTACCATATTTCTTCTACATTGACAAACTTACTGAGGAACCAGAGAAAGGTATAAGCTTTTCTTGCTCTGTCCGATCTTTTCTGCTTTTACCATATGTAATTACTTTTCGTTTGTAATTTTGATTTTTTAAACATGTTGAATCATAGTTGTCTTTAAAAAATCTTTCATTTTATTATTAATTAATAATTATTTTATTTTATTTTTACTCTTAATTATGAAATGATTTTTACTAACAAAGTGCAATAACAGTCGTGACTCTTGAAAGTTCTATTTTTCAATATATAACTTTTTATTAATTATCTTTTTAATGAAGGTTTTATTTTATAAATATTATTTATTGATATATTCTAATTTTTTTTATTATTTAAAATTATTTTAAAGAATATATTGTTGTTTTTTAGTATGGTGTACAATTGTAACTGTTTCAATATGTATAAATTTAATTTAATATAATACTTTTATATTTACAAATATATATTTGATTTGATATATTTAATTAGTTAGTCATATCAATTTTGTTTTTATATATAATATTTGATGAAATTTTTTAGTTTCCAAGGACATGCAGTAAATTTGAACTATATGATGTACAGTTGTGACTCTTGGAATAACTATCATTATCCTACTTTCTTTATAATATATATATATATATATATATATATATATATATATATATAATTTTTATATATTTTTTATTTT
>Ga0214545_1003967_pt1 | contig 27942 bp, 18 predicted proteins | sample CNSS4metaG_FD_160064 | JGI IMG/M metagenome (GOLD analysis project Ga0214545, IMG submission 160064) | Root nodule microbial communities from cowpea collected in UCLA plant growth center, Los Angeles, California, USA - CNSS4 | ecosystem: Host-associated > Plants > Roots > Nodule | place: USA... | reverse complement strand
ATAGTAACAGTTGGTTTAGTCGAAAGAATTTTTTTAAAACTAGAGATAATCAAAATGTATTTAAGATTAATAATGTTTCAACAACGATTAAATATATTAGTTTTAGTATTATTGAAAAAGAAATGTTGAATGAAATTAATTAAGACAAATAAATAAATAATTTTGCATAAAAAAACTTAAAAATAAATTTTAAATAAAGTTATTATACATGTTAACATAAATTGTTTTATTAGTAAATAAAAAAACTTCGTTCTTAAGTTTGTTTCAAGTATCTGAAACCCTAAAACTGTTGATGTAGATGAATAATTATTTTAGAAAGCTTGGATTTTCAAGAATTACCTTTTGTTATTTATTTTTCATGTTATTCTTTTATGATTAAAATACACATTTGATTCCTATTTTCTAGAGCTGTAAAAATGGATTGGAACTCGCCAGTCAATCCGGCTCACCACGGGTTCGGGTCGGGTTAGGTTGAAATTTTTTTATAAATTTCAATACGAGTTAATTTTTGACCCGGCTCATCCGGGTTGAACCCGTGGTGAGCCGGGTTAGCTCACCAACCCGCAGATAAAAGGGTTACACAAATTTTTTTTATTTTTTTTATTAAGTTGGACTTTACGTTTGGGTCATGTTAGGTTGTTTTTTTATCCAACACATAAATAATTTGTATTTTTTTTTATTTTGGTTTGTATTTGGATTGTATTAAAGTTTATTTAGATTTTAATTAGAATTGCAATTTAGTTTTGACTGAAAAAAAATAAAAAAATAATATTTTTTTAATTAAGTGAACCCGTGAGCCAAACCGTTTAACCCGTCAACCCGTGGTGGGCCGGGCTGGGTTAGAATTTTTTTGGCTCGCTAAAAAGTGAGCCGGGTTGGGTTGACTCACTAAATCCTCAACTCGTGGTGGGTCGAGCCGGGTCGGGCAGGGTTACCCGTTTTGACAGCTCTACTATTTTCGTTCAATTGTCAATTCAGTCCTAATATTTTTTTTTTGTTCAATTAGATTCTAATTTTCATTTGTTCAATTTGGTCTTTTGTTGCTAACGCCGCTTAAATAGTTAACGGTAATGAATAGTGACGACCACATGTCATTTCATGGTTTTTTTGGTTTTTTTTATTTTTTTTAATTTTTGAAAAAAATGTCCACATGTTAACCCAGTAATGTGCCACATGTCAAAGTCAATGTTTTACATTAAATTTGGTCCCTATGTTTATTATTTTTGTTCAATTTAATCCCATTTTTTTTAAATGGAAAAATTTCGTCCATTTCCAAATTGAGACAAAATTTAATTTTTATATGAATGTTATAATGATTTTTTTGTTAAAATTCACATTTTTCTTAAATATTTTGGTTTAGTGTTACAATTAGTTTAAAATTAGAACAAAAATTTTAAGGATGATGACTAATATCATTGATCTAAAATTTTAAGAGGTTAATTATTTTCAATTTTCAAATATGATAAACATTGTTATTTTCTAATATTGAATTTGTCAGGTTGCGAAATGAAACAACCCACACTTCAAGTGAAGATATATGCTATGAGAATCGAATTTCAACAAGCAACTTCTTGGATAAACAAACTACCATTGGAAAAGTGGACCCAAGCATACAATGGAGGAAAAAGATATGACCACATGACAATAATTTAGCCGAATGTATGAGCTCCGTTATGAGGAGAGCAATATCATTACCAATTTGTGCTCTTGTTAAAAGTGTTTGTGAAAGAACCAAAGAAAGGTTCGTGGAATGTGGGACAAATATTGAATGCGTGCTACGAGTTAGCCACCAATATCTAGAGGATATTTATGTGTTATTAAGAAAAAATGAACAATAATCTGTCGTGTGCTGTGTCTAGAGGTATAATCGGTAGAATTCAGTCTTCGATGTTTAGAAGATTTCCACTCCCCAACTTGGACGCCACCCAATGTCATACATTGTTAAGTTAAATGATTGGTGGTGTGATTGTAGGGAGTTTCAAGCTCTTCATCTACCTTGCCCTCATGTAATGGTTGTTTGCTCATCCCTATATTTACAACTTGTGAAATTTGTGGATCCTGTCTATATAGCCTCCAAAATATTTTCAAGGCTTATGAGGTGTAATTTCAGCATGTTCAAAATAAAGATTATTGGTTTATTTATATTGGTCCAAATTTAATTCCTGACTCCCACCTACAATGCAAACAATTAGGAAGACCAAGTACAAGTCGTATCCAGAATGAATTGAACTAGTCAATTCTGAATAAACCAAAGAAATTTTTGTTTTGTACAAGTATTGGTTATACCAGAACAAACTAATAGACACTGAATTTTCATTTTGTTTAACTCTTATCACTGCATTGCATAAACTTTGTTTACTTTAATTTTAATATATGTCATCTACTAATTATTAAGATGTTTCATTTCATGTACTTTTTATTAAGAAATCTTTTTATTTTCTTCATGTGCATATTTACTTCATTCTCCTATCAATTACTCTACTAAATTTTTAATTTTTAAAAAAATTTGATAGTAACAATTGAGAATGTGAAAAAAAAAATTTAAAACAATAAAAAAAAATCATTGAAGTTGTGCTTTGAGACAACTTCTTCATAAAAAATCCAAAATTAAAATTGTGTTATATTGATAGGATTTGTTTAAACAGATTATTAATTTAATTAAAGTCGTGTGACTATAATGCAACTTTATTTTTTTATAGGTAAGTCTTGTTTTTCTTGGCACCACTTCAAATTAAATTAACACGACTTCTTTATAATTTAGTCATACCATTTCTCAACAACTTTCCCTATATGGGTAAATGTTATAAAACTTGCACCAACTTTGGAATTTCAAAAGTAAATTCCACGAGAATTGTAAAAAACCCTCTTATTATGCAATCTCTGTTTTAAGCAAAGAAAAATAATGTTTGAAGATTGAGATTTGAAAGTAAGAATTTTATTGCACAATGAGAAGGCAGAGAAAATTGATGGTTGTGTTTCTCAGTAGGTGTTTAGAAGGAATGAAGCAACGAGTGTTGTAGTAGTAGCATACAAAATTACAATGGCATGCATGGTGCATAATAAAATAGCAATGAGCTTCGATCATCACTTCCATTTGTTGGCAACAATGTCAGCCAAATCCACAACCCTTTGAGAGTAGCCCCACTCGTTGTCATACCAGGCAATCACCTTCACCATGTCATCTCCCATCACCATGGTCAACGAGGAGTCAACGGTTGAGGACACATCAGTGCACCTGAAGTCAACAGAAACAAGAGGCTCATCACACACTGAGAGGATTCCCTTCAGCTCCTTCTCTGCACTCTCTCTGAACGCTGCATTCACTTCTTCTGCAAAGGTCTTCTTTGAAACCTGAACAACAAGGTCCACCACTGACACATTTGGGGTTGGCACACGCAGTGCAATGCCGTTCAGTTTCCCTTTCAGGGTTGGCAGCACAAGCGCCACCGCCTTTGCTGCTCCGGTTGAAGTGGGCACAATGTTCAGAGCTGCGGCCCTAGCACGCCTCAGGTCACGGTGGCTCGCGTCGAGAAGCCTCTGGTCTCCGGTGTAGGAGTGAGTGGTGGTCATGGTTCCCTTGATGATACCTGCCATGGATTTCAAAACATGTAAAACCAGGATGTTTTGTTTTCAAACGAGGAATGAATGTGACAGAAAATGTGGTCACAAGAACATTACCGAATTTCTGGTCGAGGACCTTCACAAAGGGTGCAAGACAGTTAGTGGTGCAAGAGGCATTGCTGATGATGGGTTCATCTGCGCTGTAATCAAATTCATTGACACCGACCACGTAGGTGGGGATGTCTCCTTTACCAGGTGCTGTGATGAGCACTTTCTTAGCTCCTGCTTGAATGTGTTTCCCAGCACCTTCTCTGTCTACGAACACCCCAGTTCCTTCAATCACCAAGTCTATCCCCAACTCCCTGCAATAAAACCACACACTCATCTTCACATGTTACTCTCTTCTCCTCACAAAAACCACTTTCCTAGGAACATGTTTGGATGCAAACCAGAAAGAATTTTCACACCTTCTCTACTTGAAACTGTGAAAAGTTCTTTCTTAAAGAGACTCTAATTGCATGAAACTGAACAAGAAGCTTACTTCCAGGGAAGGTTGGCAGGGTTGCGGTCAGAGACGACTTTGATTTCTTTTCCATCAACGGAGATTATATCATTGCCCACAGGCTTGACATCAGCATCGAAGGTTCCGAGGATGGAATCATACTTGAGGAGGTGAGAGGCTTGTTTGACACCACCGGTGTCGTTGATGGCAATGACATCAAGAGGGGACTCTTTACGACCGTGCCAGCATCTCAAGAAGTTCCTTCCGATCCTTCCAAACCCGTTTATGGCAACCTTCAGTTTTGCTTCCACCACACCCTTCTTGTATCCTCCACTGCTTCCAACCTTCAAAAGTACACATAATACCAACATTGTTAAACTCATCATCACACACCTTTTCCTTTCTAGTTAACTCTTTCATATCACCCTGGTGTTTTCTTTCCTCGTTTCTTTCTATGCTCAGATGCTGAAAGGCCTAGTTCATACTCTGATATAATTCAAAGCAAGAACTCTTACAGAATGATGATCACGAATTGGGTGTGTGTTTTTGGTTCAGACGCATTATGATTAATGTGGTATAGCAGCTGCTAGAAAAGTCAAATCATAAACTAAAGGACTTTCGCATGTACCATCTGAAAAATTTGGTTTTGGTACATAGTTCAGGAAGTATATCTATTTGTCTAACTATATATATGAGATAATTTCTTGTACATGTTGTATGTCTATATCCAATTACCTAGTATTTTTACTTTACAGTAAAATTTGACATTGATTAATGCAGTAGAGTAAGGAACTTACTGCATAAGTCTGGAAGGCAATGACAGAATGGAAATCCTCAGAAGCTTTTCTGGAAAAGGGAAGGTGGTTTGATGAGCTGCGAAGGCCAGAGAACTCAGAGAAGCCTTTCCCATTTGCCTGAATAGACAAAGGAATGAAAAACTATCATAAACAACAACAACCTTAACCTTACAAAACATGGCAAAATAAGTAACACAAGTTTGTTTGTAAGGATGCATGAAAATGGATAAGATGATGAACCTGAAGAGCTGGTTTGGCTACAGAGAGAGTAGCCGAAGCCATGTTTGAGCAGTGGATTTTGTGGAGCAGAAGTGAAGCAGTAGAGTAGAATGAGGTTTCATGTTGTTATGTGTTGTAAAGTTTAATAGGGAAGCAAGAGGAGGCAACATGGATGTGTGGCTGTGACTGATGAGCGTAAGTGAGGATGAGATTATGGATAGCCTCTCATGCAATGAATGGTTGTGATTGGTGCTTTTATTTTTCTGTCTCTCTTATTTTTCTTCTATATATGTATAGATTGATGGTTGGATCTGAACCTTGAGTCCAAAGTGGACCAGGTTATGGGCTTTCCACTTACATCAGTGGACAATAAAATTCACTCAAATTCTACACTTTTCAAAGAAAACATTTATTTTTCAGAGTACAAAACCTTCAAAGCAAAATATCAAGGTACAATTTTGTGGGCAACAAGAGACACCCACACACACAGAAACGACAGAAATACATTGTTAGAGGACACGAATGGATAAATGAAGTTTATGGCCATTCTTTCACTTGGGTTCATCTGCTTGGGTTCAATACTTGCTCGCAATTTAGATCCAACTTGGTGATTGTAAGGTTGTTTTCTGCTGAGAGGAATTATGCTTATGCAATAAATTTATATAATATTTTATAACAAAGACACATAGCACATACGTGATAGCATAATTGATACGATGGAAGGATACGGAAGGTTGTTGTAAAAAAAGTGTTGTTTGAACGATATATATATATATATATATATATATATATATATATATATATATATATATATATATATATATATATATATTTTATGGTATCATTACTTGTTTAATTTTGTATCCATATGATCTTTAGGCTTAAATCTTATATTTAGAATTACTTATTTTAATTCTTAATAAATATATTTGGATGATGTGAACTAAAACGAATTAAAAAAAATATATAAGTATAAAGTAAAATGGGGAAGTTTTAGGTCTAGAGACTGAAATGATAAAATATCCTCTAAAATATTACATATATACGTAAGTTTAATGAATAATTAAAATTTTGTTTAAGCCATAAAGTAAGTATAACACACTATTTGATTTGAGGAAATTTTGTTATTAGAAAACTCCTTTTCCAATACAATATAAGTGAGACACTCTTGGATCTTTTAATAAAAAATTCAAGAAAGACTCGTAATAAAGCAAGATATATAGGATATGAAAAAAAAATTTGTACTAAATGAACCCTTCGAATACTACATCTTCTAGTAACTCTATATAAGAAGGGTATTTTATAGAAAAATTAACTCGAAGGACCTATAAAGATATGGGTACCTAAAACAAAATTAATTACACGTCCCATAATACTTGGATAGTGGTTACTTGAGACACATGATAGGAAAAAGTCTATATTCCAAGACCTTCAAATGAGAAAAGGAGGTAAGGTAATCTTTGAAGGTGACTAGTATGGAAGAATAATTAGAAATTGTCAAGTATAAAACCTTCGTTATTTATTAATAATGTTATTTTAGTAGATCATCTAAAACACAATCTATTGAACACAAGTCAATCGTGTGACAATGATTGTGATGTTATTTTTAACAAAGATCAAGAATGATTAACAACGAGGATGAGACCAGATTATTTACTACCAAAAAAGATAAAGTAATTTTTATAAAATCTATACGGATGAGTTATCAGCTCAAAAGTTATCTTGTCTCATGACTATCAAAGAGGATCATTGGTTTTAGTACAAGAAATATAGTCATGCAAGTTTAAGATTTCATTCTAAATTGCAAAAACATAGGAGCGTAAATTACTTTCCAAATATGTCAATCAAAGATAATCTTTTTTGTCAATCATGTGCAAAAGGCAGGCACTTAAAAGTCCTTTCAAAAATTTAAATTATATTTCTACCCAAAGATCACTAAAGTGATGTCAATATTCAATTTCGTCCAGATAAATAAAATATTATTTTCAACAAAAATAAAAATAAATTATCTTAAAAAATAATAATAATAAAATGAATTAAAAAAATTTCTTTAATTTATATTTTTAAAAGTTAAGTAAAATAAGGATTTTGTATTTTAGATTAAAAAAATTACAAAATTAACTTTATGTTTTTTAAATTAAAATCAAAAATTAAAAATTAAAAAGAAAATAAAATAGTTTTATGCATGGGGAACAATTCTTCTTATGTTTCAATTCCCCGATGAGTTCAACTTCTCTAAACCGCCATTCACAATACTCATTGGATAAAAAGAAATTTTTGGGACAAATTCTTTTTTTTTTCACAACTGTATTACACCCGTGCAATCATCTTCTTCCTTACATCTCCTTCCATCACCAAACTCCACACGCTCATCCATCTTCAGATTCTATCCATCTTTATCTTCCTAATTGCTAAAAACAACATAATCCCCAATTCAGAAATAGTAGTATACAAACACTCTGAGAAAATAATACCCACAGGCACAGGCACAAGGCATCACGGTCCATTTCACCAACGTTTTCCCAATCAGAAACATAGAACTTTCAAAGGAAGCACTTAAGTGTTGTGCGTTTTGGAAGGAGGAGAGAAATTGAACTTAGGGTTTTGGCAGGTTCAATTTTTATTACGTGCACCCCATGATTTAATTTGCACATCCCTGCTTTTAATTTGGGTTCTGTTTATTTACTTTATGCACTCCCCAATGTATTAATCCCACATCCCTTGCATTTAGTTTTATTTTATCTCATGTACCTGCAATTTTACTAAGCACACACCATCACTCCTTTAATTTCCTTTTTTTTTAGGTTAGGATGCATTTACTTTATGGACCACACATTTCTCTTTATGCACTTCGTTTTCATGTGTATAGTTTTCCTCATTGCACCCACATACTCACTTATGCATTCCCATTTTCTATTTCCAATTTTACCTTTTTTTAATTAAATATCACATTTCAATCACTTCATTTTCTAAAATAATAAAAATATTTTAAATTGAAATAAAAATTAAAATAATTTTAAAAAATGATAAAAATAAGAATAAATAAAATTTCAAAATTATTTTCTTTATTTTTTCTTTTAGTGTCTAATCAACCGTTCGCATCACATTACACTTTTCTTTTTTATACAAAAATTATAAAAATGTTTTAGTGTCTAATCGATAGCTCGCGTCGCATTACACTTTTCTTTTTTATACAAAATTATAGAAATGTTTTAATGTCTGATCGACCGCTCGCGTCCAACGACACTTCTTCTTCTTTTTTAATACAAAGTTATAAAAAATAGTTTTAGTGTCTAATCGACCGTACACGTCGCATGACACTTCTTTTTTAAAATAAAAAAAAATATAAAAATAGTTTTGGTGTCTAATCGACCATTCGCGTCGCACAATACTCCTATTTTTAAATACAAAAATCATAAAAAGGTTTTTGTGTCTAATCAACCGCAAGCGTCGCATGACACTCATTTTCAAAAATGTTAAAAGACAACTTTAAAAATTAAAATTAATTTTTTATAAAGAACTACGTAGCAATAATTTCTCATTTTTAATGAGAATACGTAGGACCAAGGTTAATCCTTGTCGAGTCCCTTTCACTCAAAGAAATATATTTGTTCAATTTATTTTCTTATTTTTTGGGAAAATAAATATTATAAAATACACACATCTTTTTTACAAATTTAATTAAAGTACCGCCTTTAGGCGGGCGCGCTGTAAGGTGTTAATACATTTCCTACGCGTAACCGACTCCTGAACCCTAAATTTGGTTTTCGCAGACTTTATTTTATCTTTATGGTTTTTCATAGCTTTCGAGTGTAAACTATGGTGGCGACTTCAAATCTGTTTCTCTAAACCAATTTCCTTTTGGTTCGTCGTCCTATCGTAATTTAGGTTGCAACAGATGGTGACTCTACTAGGGACATCAGAGAGTCAGACCTATTTAATTGAATATGCGAAAGTGATGTATTTAGTTTAAATGTTTATTTTTCCCTTTGTTCTTTATGTGTGTCTATCTCTTTTTCATTTAGTGTATGAAATAATTGTGGATATTGAACTCTAGGGTAGAAAATATGTGTTGTATCTACCTAGATCTTTTATGATTATTTTGCAGGTGGGGGTTTAGTTGTGCATTTTTCTTCCTTCACACACTCACTTTATATTGTGTACATGACATGAGTGGGGCCCTTATCCTGGGTTTGTGTAGCTTAGAATTAGAAGAGGGTTGTGTTGTAGTGCCATAGTGGATGTACTTCCCAAGTTATCATTGTGAGAACCCTAACTAGAGTTCGTTTGCTTCATTTGATACTCTCACATCATGTTGTTTATCAACTATTGTGGGAAATGTCGTGAAGTGGACCATAGCTCTAGTGACCTTGATCCTTAGGCATTAGGGAACCATCTTGTTGAACGCATGTACTTCACCTTAGTACTTTAAGCATCAAACCTATGTTAAGGCACAAAAGGAAGACAATTACGTCCTTTACTTCTCACCTCTTTCTTGTACATATCAATACATATATTACATTTCATATAAATAAGGCATAACTATCACCCCATGTCACTACACCTCTAAATGTTGAGGATGCCACAAACAAATCAAAAATGTTGGAGGAAAGGTTGAGAGCTATAGAGGGTGGACGAAACTTTGAGTTTGGCAATGTTGTAAAGTTGTGCTTAGTTCCAGATGTGGTAATACCTCCGAAGTTCAAATTTCCAGAGTTTGAAAAGTATCAAGGGAACACTTGTCCAAAGAATCATATAACCATGTACTATAGAAAAATGATTGCCTACGTTCATGATGAGAAACTACTGATTCACTTATTCCAAGAAAGCTTAATTGGCATGGCTCTTAACTGGTACATGCATTTGGAACCAACCCGAATTCGTTCCTGGAAAGATCTGGTGGCTACATTCGTGAAGAAATATGAATATAATGGTGATAGTGTGCCTGACATATTTTAATTGCAGAACATGGCGAAAAATGAGTTAGAGACGTTCAAAGAGTATGCTTTAAGATGGAGAGAGATTGCTGCTCAAGTAGAACCACCTTTGCATGACAAAGAGATGGTGGTTATATTTATAAATACTTTGCAATCACCCTTTTATAAACACATGATGAGTAGTGTTTCCTCAAACTTTGCAGCAGAAAAATGGGAGAGAGGATTGAGGTCGGCATAAGGAACAGAAAAATTGCACTTCGCCCAAATTTTGTAGCAAATTTGAATGAGTATGGTTCTAGGTGTGGGATAAGAACAGAGCGAAGAGCTAATCTACACCCTATTGTTTATCCTCAAATGTCTCAGTCCAAGAAATCAAATTAGGACATTGGGTGGAAAAATTACAATTGGGGCAAGAAAGATGTCAATTTCACTCCTATCCCTATGACCTACACAGAGTTATTACCAAATCTCCTCCGCGACAACCTCAAAGATATTTGTCCCACTAGACTTGTACAAACTCCGTACCCAAAGAATTATGATGTAAATTCAAGATTTCCTCCAAAACAAGTCCTAAAAGGGTGTCGAAAAAAAATGATAAATAAAGAAAAACAAAAAAAATTACAGGCAAAAGAAGTATGTTATGAGTCACTTATTTTTCTTGCAAATCATCGAATTCAAGTTTTTCAAAAAAAAGGTGCAAAAAATGAATCATAAAAATGAGGGTTGTGATATCTTTCGAGGTCAAATGCTTAATGAAGAATATCAATTTGACCTTTTCTTTTGAAAACACTTGTACATGCGTGGCTTGAAAGCCTCAACCCTTCACTCTCCCAAAATAAAAGAATTTGCCCTAACACCGTTGGTTTTACTCGTATAATAAACATGATTTTTCACACTGGGGCAAATTTGTCAATGTTTATCTTTGCTTGCACTAGTTGGATGATCCCTGAATTCATCGAATAAAAAATAATTTTCAAAAAAAAATCTACTAGATTGAAAACCCAAGAGGGCAATCTAGGAGAAAAAGAGACGAAACAAAAGAAAGAAAGGAAAAGAAAAGTGACTCTTGTTAAGGTTATCGAGCTTTTGTCGCATAGTTAATCTTTTGAAAATAAAGCAATCAGGATTTCAAATTATATGTGGCCATTTTTCTTCATCCGAAAAGGTAAAATATCCTTTGTTACCTCATTGAGCCCAAAAAATGAAGTTTTCTTTTAACATTGTTTCCAAACAAGGGTTATCATCACACTAGATGTCAGCTTGAGATGCACAAAAAAAAAGCACTCACTTGTTAAATAAAGAGAATTCATCAAAGGAAAAACAAAGCCAAAAAGCAAAAATAATTACAAAGTGATGGCAAATGAAAAGAATGAAAATAAAATTTAAAAAAAGTAAAAGTGTTCAAAAAGTTTGACAAATAGCTGATTCAATACCTAGATGATAACTCTTGTTTCAAAAAAAACGAGTAATATATGACCGAAAAATATTTATTTGGACCTTTATATCATTTTCTTTCAAAACCTTTTAGCCCATAGCCATTTTACAAGCCAAGTAAACGTCCACACAAATTGAATATTGATTGTTCTAATTTTTATAAGCTTAATTTTGTGATAAAGCCACATGGCTAACAATGCGGTAAAAAAAAATGAATGAAAGAAAAATGAAAATGGTGTCTCAAGAAGAGGGGAAATCCCTACTAATTGGCCAAAGCAAGTGAAAGAAAATCAAACCAACTCGGAAATTCTTTTAGCTAATGTTTTTCATATCTATTACCTCTTCTGAACAAAACTCAATTCCCAAAACCAGGGCAACTTTATGAGTCTCACATGAAATTTTTACTCTGACATTCATAGATCTGTTTCCCCATACCTTTTTCCCAAACACCAAAACTGGGGCAACTTTTGGGTGTTTTTATGTTTTTCACCTTGATATTCACATATTACATCTCTTTTGAGGAGTGTGCGAGGAACGACATGCCCACATGGCTATCCTAGTCTCCTCCAAACACTTTCCAAAAAAATTTAGCCTTTCACTCACTTGTAAATTCAAGCACATGTTCATGTGCACTGATGTTGTGAAAGAGAAAGTTAAGTATATTCATTTTAAACATTAGACCTCAAGGTGTGTGACATTCCTCACTTTTAGGAAATATTGAAAATAATAATGAGTTGGATGATTGCAAATAGAATAATTAACTTGGACGTGCAAAAAAAAGTCAAAAGGACAAAACATTACAAGGTTTTCATCATGCATTCATGCATATCAGGGTTCTGGTCCTTAAGTTTGTGTTTGAAATAATAAATGTGCATTTTATAGTGTATAACCATTTTCATGTCATATCATCATAACATGTGTCAACATATATCATCATAACATGAGTCAACATAATTATGCAACATGCTTCTTCAATCAAATGTTTTCCAAAAATAAGAAATTAATATTACAAAAGTGACCTTGGACATTTTTAAAATTGGTGGTCCTCTTCATTCATATGAATGGCCTATATGCCCTCAAGCCTAGTTTTGTCTAGCCCAAGCCCAGTTTTTTCTAGCCTTCAAGGCTAGTTTTTTCTGGCCCAAGCCTAGTTCTCGCATTGGCCTCCAAGTGCAGTTTTGTCTGGCTCAAGCCTAGTTTTGCCTGGCCCTCAAAGCCCAGTTCTCACACTAGTCCACAAGTCTAGTTTTCACACTGACCCACCAAGCCTAGTTTGTCTTACCCTTAAGCCCAGCTCGCCTGGCCCACCAAGCCTAGTTTTGTCTGGCCCTCAAGCCTAGCTCGCCATGCCACCAAGCCCAATTTTCACACTAGCCACCAAGCCTAGTTTTCAAACTGGCTGATATGAATCACATCATAGCTCAAATGGAGAAAGACTAATGCACCACTTTGTTGCATTTATTTTTATTTTTTAAAGTTATTAGTTTGTTTAAATATGGCCTAATTCATTGTAAAATTCGCTTACTAAATTATGTTTTAGTTTAATCAATTAATGGGCTCTGGTTTAGTTTTATTTCAAGTTGTAATAATGGCCCAATTGCAACATAGTCATCAGCCTTTAGGAGACAAAGAAGATGCCTGACTGAATTGTTTTGGGTTACTTTTGGGTTGCCATAATTTAAGTTACAATCAACAATTAAGTAGTAGGATCATTAATAGTTTTAAGTGGGATGCAATTTCAATTTATGTGTCTTTTGTAATTCCAATGGTTAAAGCTTTTATATAAGCTGAACCATTTTCATCAATGAAACAAGTTGAGTTTTATTCAGAAAATATTAGAGTTTTATCTCTTCTATCTTACTGAGATTGATTCTCCTAACTTCTTGAGTGATTCAAGAATCCCTGAGTTTTATCAAAGGTCATTTTTGGAAGTGTGTTTAAACTCTAAGGCTTATCTTCCATTCTTGGAAGTGTGATGTCTATCAATTTCCGCTCTATCTTCTTATCAATTTCCATTTTCTCATTTTAAATAATTTCTCAAATTTCTTACTAATTAACATTCCAACCTAGATAGATCCATAAAACGAATCCACCCCTCTGGATTCACATCACTAGCCTACAAGTCTAATTTTCTACACTAGCCACCAAGCCTAGTTTTCACACTGGCCCACCAAGCCCAATTTTGTTTGGCCCTCAAGCCTAGTTCTCGTACTAGCTCCTAAGCCCAGTTCTCGCACTGGCCCCTAAGCCCAATTCTCACACTGGCCCCCAAGCCCAGCTCCGTGTTGTCCCACAAGCCCAATTTCCACATTGGCTCCCAAGCCCAGTTCTCGCACTAACTCCTAAGCTTAGTTCTCACATTAGCCCCTAAGCCCAGTTCTCGCATTGGCCACCAAGCCTAGTTTTCACATTGGCCCACAAAGCCCATATCACCTTGCCTATAAAGCCCAGCTCGCCTAGCCCCTAAGCCTAGTTCACGCACTGGTCCACAAGCCCAGTTTCATATTGGCCCACTTAGTCTGGTTTCATATTGTTCAAAAGCTAGTTTTTGTAACTTAAAAATAATAAAAATGATAAAAAGATATAAAAAAAAGACAAATATATAAATATATATATATATATATATATATATATATATATATATATATATATATATATATATATGATTTATATGGAAGCTTTGCATCATAAATTCATTCAATCAAGCATATCAAGGTTTTGACACCTTCAACTCTGAAAAAGAAAAAAAGGAGAAAAACATAAAAATGAAAAGACAAAGGTTTTAGGTGATTCATGCATAACATGAATTCATGTACGCATGCATTTCATATTATGGTCAAGGACCTTTACAAAGGGTGCAAGGCAGTTCGTGGTACAAAAGCCATTTTTGATGATGGGTTCATCTGTGTTATAATCATATTCATTGACACTATCCACAGAGGTGGGGGATGTCTCCTTTACCAGGTGTTATGATGAGGACCTTTTTAGCTCTTACTTAAATGTGTTTCCCAACACCATCTCTATCTACAAACAAATCAGTTCCTTCAATCACTAAGTTTATCTCCAACTCCCTGCAATAAAATCATCTACATGCATATCACTCTTTTCTCCTCACAAAACCACTTTCCTAGGAACATGTTTGGATACAAACTATACAGACTTTTCATAGCTTTTTTACTAGAAATTGTGAAAAGTTGTTTCTTAAATAGACTTTAATGGCATGGAAGTGAAGAAAACTCTAAGCTCGAGATTCCTCTCAAATCTAAAGAAACAAGGACTAAGTTGATTCACATTGATTGGTTTGGTCTAACAAGGACTAAATCTCTGTGGGGCAAAAGGTGTGATGTATTAATTGTAGATGACTACAATAGATGGACCTAGGATAAATTCTTAAGACTTAGGGATGAGTTTTATACGATATTTTGTAAATTCATTAAACAAGTTCAAAATGAAAAGGACCCAACAATTTTTTTCTAGGAAAAACGATCATGGTGGGGATTTTTGAAATGAAAGTCTTTGTAAACTTTTTGAAAGTTTTGGTATTACATATAATTTTTCAACTCCCAGAACAGCACAACAAAATGGTATTGTGGCAAGGAAAATTAGAGATTTGGTTGAAATGGCTAGAATAATATTAAATGTGAATTCCAAACCTAAACACTTTTGGACAGAAGCAGTTAACACAATTTTTTATTTATAAAATATAGTTTATAACCTCTGCTAAAAAAGCTACTTATAAATGGTGGAAAGATAGAAAACCCAACATTTCATATTTTTCAACCTTTTGGTATGCAATGATTTATACTAAACACAAAAGATAACTTGGAAAAGTTTGATTCCATAAGTGATTAAGGTATTTTACTTGGTTATTCAGAGACGTTCAAGACATATAGAGTATATAACTTTAGGACGTGGATTGTAGAAGAAGTCATACATGTAAAGTTTAACAATTATAAGCCTGATAAGAAATTATCAGAGCTCGAAGAATATTCTGGTTTTGACATGCAAGTTCAAAATAAAAATGTAGTAGACCCCACATTAGATGACCATGAATCAAACGTTCCCTTCGTGATGACTCTTCACTAGACGAGGATGGAGACAATGCAGTAGACTACTCATCAAACACGCTAGATTAAAGACCCCAAAGAATTGTAATAATTATGAAAATAAATAAATGAGGTTAAATAGATATAATGTGTAAAAAATAAAATGATTCATTAGTTATATAATTAAAGATTTATTTTATTTAACGCTTTCTAAAAGATAAAAGTGTTTAGTAATTATTTGATTTAAAGGATTTTCTAAGAAATAAGGTTTGGTAAATAATTATTCAGTTAAAGTTGTTACAAGCCAAATCCCTCGATATTTAGTGAATAAAAATGAGTAAATAAGTTGGGTTTTTAAAAATTAGGGTGGTTATGAAATGAGATTTGTTACAAAAATCTCTTCTAGGTTGTGAGATTTATGCCAAAAGGAGCTTTACAAATAGTATAAGAGGCGAATCGCATTTTAACCCAAAAGGAACGTGTTTGAAGTATAAGAAAGAGTATAGAAAACATATAGTGGACAGAAACAAAAGGGAGAGAAATCAGGGTAGAAGATGAAGCCTAAGTGGTAAGGGGAGCTAACTAAAATTTTGGTATGATTTTTCTTTCTAGCAGCTTTTAAATTAGAATTAAATTATGTATTTGTGTTTTGTTTTGGATAAAAGTTAAAATTGATTTTGGTCCCTATTTTTCTAAGAGCGTCAAAATTTATCCTATGAATGTGGCAAACGATGTGCCACATGTCATTTTTTTCTTTTTCTAGTTCACGCTTTACACATCTATTTAAAATAAAATTAAAAAAAAATAATAAAAACCCAACATATGAAGGTGCAAATAGTAAATATGGGATGCAAAAAAAGGAATTGACTTACTCGATCATAACCTTCCTATTATTATTATTATTATTATTATTATTAGCAAAAATACTGGCGTTATCGCGTTTGTGTGTTCGCATTTTTTAATTTACATAAAAATTTGAGTTAAGATCAATAAGAAATATATAATTAATTTTTAAAATAATTTTTAAATGCAAAATTAGAAAAATAAAATATGTATATAAAATAAATTTTTGAAATAACAATTAAAGACAAAATAGATTTTTAGAATAATGATTCAAGATAAACTATTTATAAAATAATTACTTTTTAAAAAAATAAATAAAGATAAAAATGGAATAACGAAATGTCGACACATAAGAGAAAATCTTTATATATTATTATAGATTATTTAGATTATTATTATTATTATTATTATTATTATTATTATTTTCTATATTAATAATAATAATATTGTTAATAATATAAAATAATAATAATAATTAGTATATACTATTGTTATTATTATCGTTAATAATATTATTCTTATTATATAATATTATTATTTTTAATATTATTATTATTAATAATACTTTTACAATATCATTATATATTAATTATAATAATTATTAATAATAATATTATTACCATATGTTAATAATAATATTATTATAATTATTATTATATTAATATTAATATTATTATTATGTTTTATTAGTAATATATTAATAATATTAATATTATTATATTAGTAATAATAGTATTAATAATAAAAATAATAGTATAATATAAAAATATTATTAGTAATATAATAATAATATATAATAATAATTAAAAATAATAATATTACTAATAATAATAATAATATTACTAATAATAATAATATTAGTATTATTATTATTCTGTTTAATTTTTCTAAATGTTATTGATAAAAATAATATTATATTATAAATTAATTATAATAAATATTAATAATAATATTATTATCGTTATATATTTTTAGTAATAATATTTTTATTTTTATTTTTATTTCATATTATTAATATATAATAATATAATTAAAATAAGGTTAAAATACCTTTTTGGTCCCAATTTTCGTCAAGTTTTGTGAAACAAGTCCTAATTTTGGTTTTGTGTTCAAATAGGTCCCAATTTTCGTCAATTTTGTTCAATTGGTTGTGGTTAGGTCAGTCCATTCTTTTTTCTGTACTTTATATTTACTATTTACACCCCCTTAGGTTGGGTTTTTTAATTATTTGTATTTATTTTTTAAAATCAGTTGTGTAAAGCATTAGTTATATCGACACTAGTGTTTAATTTTATAAAAAGAAATAATACGTGACACACCATTTGCCACGAAGGATAAACTTTGACCTATTGAAAAAAATAGGGACCAAAACAAAACCAATACTTCTAGAAGTACATGAACCAAACAGTACACAGGTTTCGACTCGAGACTATTTTCAGTTTTAAGTTAAACTTCAGGGAATAAAAACATAATTTTCTCTATTATATATTATACAATAATGTATATTATAAAATAGCAAATATTATAATGCTTTTGGATTTTCTATAATATTATAATATAATATTGTAAAGAAAAGTTAAAGTTGTGGATTCATAGTTTGGCAATTGTCCCTGTCTAGTTGTGCTAATAATTATAGAGTTTGATTTTTGATTAGTCGTCATTGGTGTTTTAACACGCCAGACACTTCAACTAAAGCAAAAGAACCTTCTACACACATAAAGAAATATCATTCAACTAAGATCATTTCAAGTGATCCAAAGAAAGAAGTCATAACTATATCATAGCCCAAAGATCATGAACCAATAATATCTCAAATTAAGCCTAGGAATGTGGATAAAGCTTTAGAGGACGAGAGTTGGTTTCAAGTAATGAGGGAAGAGCTAGATCAATTTGAAAAGAACGAGGTATGGACACTAGTGAGTCCTCCCCAAAGTAAAAGCATCATTGGAGCAAAGTTAGTATATAAAAACAAGCTTGATAAGCAAGACAACATTGTGAGAAACAAAGCCAAATTGGTAGCAAAAGGTTATTCACAACGGGAAGGTATTGACTATACTAAAACTTATGCTCATGTTGCTAAACTATAAGTTATTCGTATTTTACTATCATTTGTTTCTTATAGTAACATAAAATTAATCAAATGAATATAAAGAGTGTTTTCCTAAATGGATTCATTAAAGAAGAAGTATACGTAGAACAACCCCTTGCTTTTGTCCAAACCATGTATATAAGCTCAAGAAAGCTCTATATGGTTTAAAACAAGCTCCTAAAGCTTGGTTTGAGAGATTGAGTATTTTCCTAATTTAAAATCTTTTCACTAGAGGTCATGTAGACACAACCTTGTTTAGAAAAATATATTTACATGAGTTCGTACTTATGCAAATATATGTAGATGATATTATCTTTGGTGCAACAAATGAATCACTGTGTGAGCATGATGAGATGGTTAAATTTGTTTCCTTAGTTTGCAAATAAAACAAGTTAAAGGTCATATCTATATTCACCAAACTAAGTACGTTAAGAACTCCTTAAGAAATATAACTTGGAAGATGCAAAGGAAATGAAGACTTCAATGCATCCTAATACATCCCTAAGATTTGAAAATCAGTTTAAACAAGCAGATCATACTAAATATAGGCAGACGATTGGCACATTCTTATATCATATTTAGTGTATGTCCATGTGCTCATTTTTTGTCAGATTTAGGAGAAGTACATCTAAGTGTTGTTAAAAGAATATTTAGATATCTAAAAGGCACTACTAATCTTGGTCTCTACTATAAAAAGCGAGAGAGTTATACTTTGCAAGGATACTATGATGTTGATTATGCATGAGACAAAGTTGAAAGAAAAAGCACTAATGGAGGTTGTCACTTCATTAGTGAAATTTAGTCTCTTGGTGTAGAAAAAGTAGGGCACAATTGCATTATCTATTGCTGAAGTAGTATACATATCAGGTGCAAACTATTGTTCACAAATCTTTATGAATTAAAAATCAATTGTAGGGCTACAATATAAATGAGGGTATTATCCCTATACTTTTTCAAAATAGTGTTTCCATAAATTTGACTAAAAATCCTATTCTACATTCTAGGGATAAACAAAATGAGATTAAACATCCTTTCATTAGAGATTATGTTCATAAGGGGATTATTGATTTAATGTTTGTCTTAACAGATGACCAGTTATTAGATATATTTACAAAACCTTATAGTGGTGAGCGATTTAATCATCTAAGAGTCCTTCTAAGCATGAATCTTATAAATGAATGATTAATACAATGTAGTGAGTATTAGATGCATATAGCTTATTAGGAGCATTTAAGTATTAGAGGCATTAAGATATACTAGACGCTCACGTGCCTAATTTTCTATTACATGGATTCTAATGGCATTTTCATAACTTCGTGCATTGTATTAAGACATATATAATTGTGATTGCGATTGACATTGAATATTTGTGTGATTGATTATTACCACTTCATTTTCAAGCATTCTTGATACGATCCTATCCAGAAAAGAGTATCTAGAAAAGAGTATGATCGTTTCTGAATTTGAATCCTCAAGAGGCACGACATGAATAAATCAGAGAAGAACACGAAATAAGACAAAGATGGAGGACGCCATAATCTAGCAGATTGATAAGTCAAGTGAAGATTCGCCATAAAGATGTTAAACTTTGATAAGAACCAGAGGCCTAAGCCAAGAACAAAGAGAACCCTCTCTTTAATGAAATCAAATTCAATATATGACTAAAAGTGTCTACAATAGTTTTTGGTACCTCTATATAAAGGCGCATGAGTTTAAGAAAACCTAAGAACCCTACAAGAAGGCCCAAACCAAAACATAAACTAATTTATAAAAGAAAGCCCAAAGCCCAAAAACATAACTTATTTTCTAAAAGAAAACCCAAAGTTTAAAAATATAAATTAATTTCCTAATAACTATCCTTCTAGAGTGCTCCAAGCCATGATCTTCATATCCTTTGAATTTCCACTTGCAGTTGCTTGTAGTATCAAGAGTCTTGAATAAATGTGATTTTCTAATCTCTTGCTCCTTGCCCTTGTCATAGGCCCTTTGAACTGTAAAGGTTCATCTTCAAGTTCTTCTTGTATATAATCTAGGGATAGTCCTCTATCAATTCTTATACCATATTTCCTTATTTTAAAATTCATTTATGAAATTTCTTCCTAATTTCAGAAACAATAACGAAAATATGTTTATTTTGGAAATGTTCAAATTTTATTTTCAAAACATTTCAAATATTTCCAGTTTTTCACTAAAAATTGAAAATTACGTGTTGCAAATTATAATATCTTTCTTAAAATGTTTGAGCTACATCTCTCTCCAACACACACACACATGAGTATTCTGGTAATCATGAGTCCAAACACCACAAGCAACACCTACAATTAGCGGAAAACTCCTTACTCTTGTCCCTACACCAAGAAACCTAATGTACCTAACACACACATACACACACACACACACACACGAGTATTCTTGTAATCATCAGTCCAAACATCAAAGGCAACACCTCCAACAAGAGGAAAACTCCTTACTCTTGTGAAGCCAACACCTCCAAGAAACATAGTGTACCTAAAAAATTACCTACCCATAGGAAGCCAACACCTATACCATCTTCAAGTGAAGATACTTGTGAATCTTTCATGTCACCAACCAAAGAACCAACATGACCCAAAATTCTTGTCTAGATTCTATACGAGTTTCTCAAGACACTAGTTATACCAATTATGTCTCTACTAGAAACTCCAAGAACCACCAAGATGGTATATATTATGAAAAGGATCCTTGAGTTGACAATATCATAGGACAAAAAATGCGTTATTAAACTACTAAACTTTTATGATGCTAGAGAAAAAGAAGGAGGTTAGCATGCAGCCTATCACATGACAACCATAATGAACAACATATTCATTGATACCTTTTATCCTTGTGACATCATACCCCTACCTCCTTCACTTAAGCCTTCTCCCTAGCGATGATGATGTTTTTCAACTTCAAACTTTTTTTATGTTGACAAAAGGAGGGAAAAGTAAAGAAATAGAGATGAAGAGGAAGAATAAATGCAAAGCGATAATTTTTTGGACCATTTTCAAGTTTTCAAAGTTTTCTTCATTGGTTTTTGGATTTTGTTCTTTGAATTTCAAGGTTTTTAATTATGTTTGAATAACTTTTGGTTATTTGGCACAATTTCATTTACTTCGGAAAAATGGTTGTTTTTTATTGGTTTTGATTAATATTGTGTTGTGTGATGATCATATATTATTTGCTTTGATAAAATTATCATTTTATACTCTAATATTTGAAATCTTAAATGACAATCTAAAATGATATGAATTATATCATAATGTGATATATTTTGATCTCGTAAGATTTTTTCCATCTTAATTTTATGATATGATTGATCATGCATTTATTCTGATATTCAATGATACATGTTGATCTTGATGGATTTTGTCATCATAAAAAAGAGAGAGATTGTTAAAGTAAACGAGCCATGTTAACCACTAGGCTTTTGATTACAATAAATCAGTCACTCTACCATATGAGAAAGCCTCTGGTTAGAAGTGAAACAACATTAAACGACTACAAAAAGCGTTTAATACATATGATGAGTTTTAGTGATTGATCAATACATTTTGAAATTTTTTACTATTGTTTTCATGTTCTCAATTGATAATATTCAAGGATTATGGATATTAGTGTAAGCCTAGTGCAACAATGGTAATCACCAAGTTTAAGCATTAAACGATCTTGTCGATTAAACGACCTAAGTCACTAAGTGACACAAGGTGTTAAATGACCTAAGTGACACAAGGTGTTAGACAACCTAAGGCAATTAAGCAAGTAGACGACTAAGAAATTAAACTTCCCAAATAGTGAAACTCAATTTTACATCAAACAAGTTAGAATGCGCTTTGATATTTGGCTAAGTGTTTTAATCTTTGATTGATCATGTGATTTAATATATTGACCTAAGTATTCAAAACATAGAATTACTTATAGAATCCATTACCTTCAAAAGTTTTATGTCGGGACAATCACATTCTGAAAGATTGATGAATGAAGTGTTTGTTTGATTGATTGAGAACTAGTATTGTTATGAAAATACAAATGTATAAGCATATTGCACCTATTTCCTTAACAGGACAATTGTGAAGGTTGAAGAGAAATCAGAATTCAAAAAAGGACTACGATCATTCAGGAGAGGAATGAAGATATCTTAAATAGCATCATCAAATTTAGAATTGAAGTATTGAAGGATGACGTTAAGGATTCAAATTGAAGAATCAAGTTAATGAATTTATCAAGTCATTCCATATCAAGAAGATTTTGATCAAGAACTGCAATTCAAATTCTCAACAGCTTGCAAATGCAACATCTATATAAAGGATGTAACTACATAGGAGAAATTTAATGAGGCTATTACAAAAAGATCAAAGTTCTAAAAAAGTTGAGAACTTACATACTATTACAAAAATATCAAAGTTCTAAAAAAGTTTAGAACTTACATATGGTAAATCTTTTACTGAGTGAAGTTGTAACATGTGACCTGAATTGCGCACTCATGCTATAAGAGTGTTTTTATTATTATTATTATTATTCATTGTAATTAGAGTTCTTGATCTCAAGGGAAGATTGAGAAGGATACCTGGAGGGGTTGATACTTGGTGTAGCCTAGAGATATTTGTACTAGTGTACTTGCAGAAGTTGAAACTCGTGCAACTTGGAGAGGATGATACTCGTTACTAATCAAAGGTGTTGATTAGTGGAATATCTTAAATATATTTCTTAAGAGACCGAACATAGCCTTAGGTAGAGGTGAACTACTATAAATCTCTTGTGTGCATTTTCTTTATCCCTACTCTTTACTTTGTATTGTTTGTTTGTTTGTTTGTTTATTTGTTTGTACATGTAGTGTTTAAATTTGTCTACACTCTTTATTCATCCCTCTTTTCTAGAGCCACATTACACCAACATTAATTGGAGGAGAGTCCACTTTAGGTATGATTCCATTTGGTTAACGTTTTAAAAACTTGGAGGTGATATTTTTCCAAGCTTGTACAAACACCTCTAGTGAAACCACTTACAATGGTATAGATGATGGTTCTCTTATTCGTCATGTTGATGGACTTGTTGACCTAAGGTGTTACCTTCTTGAGTTGCTTATTGTCATTGATTTTCTCATTCTCAACCTTGGTAATCTTGGTAACCTTCATGATGTTATTAGCCTCAACCTCGATATTCATCTTTATCTCAACTTGTGTTATTGTTCTCAACAAAGCAAGCCAAAGCCCCATAATGAACTAGATTTTCAATTATATCTTGAACTATGCAACATTATTTAATTGTATGCTTATAATTTTGGTTGTATTGGCATTTCTTATTCTTATGTCGAGATTATTGGGGTTTGGTATGGATTATGGTAGAGCTACCACCTTAAGGTTGAAAGCTTTTTGTATTATCATTACTAGCATTTAGTTAAATGTGTGAATTATACTTGGATTTAACATGTTCATCAAGATCTATTGACTATATTGACACTTTCAATGGTCAAAGGTATCCAACCCAAAAGGAGAGGCACATTCATGATATTGCCTCATATAAAAGGGTTGTTTGGTATGACATATGAGTTCCTTATCATGAAGGTGCATGAAATTTTTCCATTACTTCTCAATGATGGAACTTGTAAGACCCAGAAAAATTAAATAAATAAATATTTATTTAATATAAATACGAGTAAAGGGATCTCTAAATTAATAAATGTGGCGAGTAATGATAAGGAATAGTACTAGCTCAAGTGGTTAAGAGTACTTGAATGTGTTGAGAGGACTTAGGTTCAAGTCTTGTGTATGCCATTAGTGTGATAATTTATTTATTTATTTTATTTTGGTATGTATGCATGACCATTTGGTATGACATTATAAATCTATGTGTGAATGAAATGACATGAAACATGTAATGACTTGTTAATTGTGCATATGTTTGGTAATTGTGTGGAGGAGAGTTTGAACCATGTGTGAAATAGTTCTTTTTACGTTTGGATTATTTTGGCCACTTTAGGAAATGCTCAGAAAACCCTAATAGAGGAAAGGAAATTTAGTGAAGGGAAAGAACATAGAATTTTGTGGTTGAGTTGGGAGAGTGTTGTGAGCATAATTTCTTATCTAAGGAGAGGATAAGAGGTTGGTTGAGTGGTAGAAGCAAAAATGATAGAACAATTTCTGGCCAAAGAGGAACATGAATAGCACAATTAGAGCAGGAAATCCAAGTAAAGGGAGTTGTTTCGTACTCTATTTGATAATTGTTGATGTTTGGGTGATATTTTGGAATCATGTGTGCCTTTTTTCCTCACTTTTCGCGCTGCTTTTCAAAGTTTAAGGGCTTGTTGGATATGAAGTCCCACCAAGAGACTCAAGTGTTCAAGCCCAGAATTATGGGTTCTTTGAAGAACCGCCTGGCAGCAGTTTGGAACTGCTAGGCGACACAAACTAGTTTAGGTTTGTTTATGTGTTTTCGTGAGTTTCTGTGAAATTTATGGACTACATTGGGTTCTTGTACTCTTGATAAATGTTTTGCATATATAAATTGTATGGAATGACTCTGGGGTGATTGCAATTGAATGAATTGTTGCATGAGTTATTATGAGGGTTCATGGAGGGATATGGGATGAGTTGAATTATGATTTCAAATTAGAAATTGAATGATATTTTATGGAATTAAGTTTAAATTGGTCATATGTTGAGTTTGGAAGCATGATTGATTATCTGATGTGTGAAATTGAATGAATTGAATGAGTTTTGGGGTTTTAGGGTTCGCGTAGGTGCAAGCAAAATCTGGGATCTACCAAGGATTAGATGCGCCGCCTGGTGGTACATAACCTGCCGCCAGGCGACAACTTAGTGCAATTGTTCACTCTGTATTTTGACTGAGTTGGCTGCGAGTGGGGTTCCTATGGGTTTTAATTGGAATTATGCATAGGGTAATGGAATAAAATTGGAAAATTATATTGTTTTGGGTTTAAGGCATTAAATATGATTATATAGTCATGTGGAACTTAAATTGGGAGGAGATCTTGGATGAATTAATTATACATGTGCAATCTTAGTAAAAGTATATTGTTTGGCATGAGATATGGTATTATGCAGATGTTGGTTTTGTGTCTTTTCTATAAGCATGATTATTCATTTTTAAGATTTAATGCTAATTTTAAGGTGATGAATTATATGCACAAAGGGAGCTTTGAAAGTGGGAAAGGAAGAATAACGTATATGCTTGGGCTGGGTTATATTGTGAATAAATGGCATGAGTTGTGGTATGTTGTTTTGAAGTGATTCAATGAATATGAATGCTTTGTTGGTGAAATGCATGTTTTAAAGATACGTGTTGTATACAAGTATGATGGAGGCATATGAGTTGCGATCGTGCATTTGAGTCATGTTAATATGTGGGAGCTTATACTATGGATTATGGATGTGCATTTTGTAATATTGGAGTGATTAGAACCTATTTTTGAACTAGTAAATTCATGTTACTGGTATGGTGTCTGGTGGCATGGGGGAAACCGCTAGGCGATAGTAGGAACTAGGGAACCCTGGAACAAGGATGGCGTCAAGCGGCACCTTTAGATCGCTAAGCGGTGCGGAAACCAGTGACCTGGTGCCTAGTGACGAGGATCGAACCGCCAGGCAACCGTGGAACTTCAAGGGGACTAGGCCAATTCTAGTGGGTTGGCGCCTGGCGACGCTGAAGAGACTGCTAGGCAATCTGCAGCTTGACTTCGCCTAGTGACGAGTCTGTTACGTCAGGCGATGTTCCAAGTGTAAGTGGTTGTCTTGAGTATTTTACACGACTAGTCGTGATGGCCTTATGTACAAGATATGCTTGGACCATTTTACAAGCGGGAGGTTCGTAATGGAGTTTGAACGCGTTGTGATCACGGGCGGGAGGTCTGAGATGTCAAAAATATTGTGTTAGAATACGAGTGGGAGGTTCATATTGGCTAGCTCCAGTTGATTGTTACGAGTGGGAGGTTCGTAATGAGATGGTTCCATGTATGTTGGACTACAAGCGGGAGGTTCATAGAGGTTGAACCACGAACAATAGTTTTGTGGAAGCATGTGAGATCCTTAAGGTCATGGTCATGTCGTGAAAAATCTAGATGAATAGGGTAGGAGACCATGATTCTTAATGCATGATGAGAAAGTTTCTAACAATGGGTATTTGGTTAAGTAGAATGTTTTGGGTGAGGGCTTATGATATGATTTTTTTTATGCATGTTTAATTACATTGAGCTCAACTTTACTGTTCATGTTTGGCGATGATCATGTGACTTTTCAAGGGGAGCAGATGATGTTTCAGGTAATGATGGAGATGCATAGAGCCAGATTGTGAGCTAGCTTGGGGATTGATTTAAAGAAATATGCTTTTCTTTTATTTTGAATTTCCTTTCAATACGGTTATGAACTTTTGAACTTGTAATAATTTAAGTTCTAAATTATGGATTTTTTGAATTTGAACACCTATAATATATTGTAAATTCCCGTGTTTTTGGGAATGAATATTAAATGTTGAGTTCTTCCTATTATAATTTCTTTTTATTAAGTAATATCTACCTATGATGTTACAGAACTCCTCCTCTCTGGTATTTTACTCTGATAATGTTTCACATGGTGAATGGATCCTAAGTTTTTATTTATTTCCATGCATTGATTGTTCATAATCATCATTGTTAAATGGGTGGTGTACCTTCTATTGTTACTTTTTCATCAAGCCTCTCATTAACTTTCTTTTATTTCCAAATAACTTGTAATAATTGGTGTTGTTTTTGTATGAGTTTGAGCTAATTTGTGGTTGTTTATCGCTCTTCCACTTGAGTTCTCTTGATTTGAATTTACATTTCTCACATCAATTTATCATGTTTCTCTTTCACCTTGATGTGTTTGTAATTGTTCTTTTGTGTATCTTTCAAATGAGCTTTAAAATTGTTGATAATTAAAAATATTTTTATCTTGTTGGTTGATTAATTTGGTAAGGTTTGACTTCTCATTGGTTTGTGTGGCTTAGGAAAATTTTACTACGACTCCACATTAAACACTAAAAATTCTTACCAAGAATTTGGTCAAGCTAGCAATGAGGTTAGACCTTTCCATTCACAAATCGATCTATTGACTTTATAGAAAAAACTAACTCTTTCAATAAAATATGAACAATTGTGAAATAAAATTAATTGATAAATAACATTCCAACACTCAAAACAATAAATAATAAATAAAAGGTTAAATCATTCCATAGGTCCCCATTTTTGTAGCGAAATCTCAAGTAAGTCCCCCCATTTTTATTTGACTCAATTGAGTCCCTATTTTTGAAAATTCGTTGCAATTGGTTCCTTTCCGTTAGTTGACTAGTAACGGTGCTAATTATGTGCCACGTGTCAGCACGTGGTTTTTTTGACTTTTTTTATTTATTTTTTTTTATTTTTTTTTTCATTTTTAATTTTTTTTTTATAATTTTTTTAAAAAAATTAAAATTGCCACGTGTCAATCTGACATTGTGCCACGTGGCAGAGACAGTGTGATGT
>Ga0214545_1003965_pt1 | contig 27951 bp, 23 predicted proteins | sample CNSS4metaG_FD_160064 | JGI IMG/M metagenome (GOLD analysis project Ga0214545, IMG submission 160064) | Root nodule microbial communities from cowpea collected in UCLA plant growth center, Los Angeles, California, USA - CNSS4 | ecosystem: Host-associated > Plants > Roots > Nodule | place: USA... | reverse complement strand
ATTATAATTTTTTATTTATATTAGTGACTATTTTAGTAACCAATAAATTTTAATTTTGTAAATTGGTATCTAAATTGGTCACTATAGTGATTAACAACTTTTAGTCACTAAAATTGGTTACTAATAAAACATTTTCTTGTAGTGAAGATTGATGCTCACTAATGTAATCAACTATTGTAAGTTTGACCGATGGGCATTAAATTTATTATCATATTAATCGATTACATTAAAAGATGTAATCAATTAATCACGACAAAAAATTGTTTTAAAAATCCAACGTCTCTCTGAATTGAATAACCGAATTTTCATAAAATTTGAAAGTGTGAAAGAGAGATCAAAGAATTTTTAGAGCTTTCATAGAGTACTAATCAATTTATTCATGAAGATTCATTCAAGATTGATTAGCTGAAGCATGCTCTTGCCTGGTTTAGGATCACTATGTAAAATCTGTTTGATTTTCAGGTGTATTTGTTCCAAGTTGTTGTTATTGCTTTTATATTTCTTTGTCACTGTGTAGGTGATAGATCAGAGTAATTGGGTGTAGCATTATGTCTAGTTGAGATTCTTGAAAGTGTATTTGAAGTGCTTGTTTGTTTATAGTGTAGGTTTTTTTATAGGTGAATCTTTTAAACCTAACTCTTGATTGATTATGTTGTAATTAAGCCACAAAATAATTTGTTAATGGACAAAAATCAAGAGGGTCATGAATTGATTTATTAATAAAATTAACACTTTAAAACGCAATAGTTGATAAATTAAAGATATAGGAAAGAAAATTCAACACATATATTTATACTAGTTCAGATCAATAGATCCTACGTCTAGTTGTTAATCTCTTTAAACGAAGAGATTAAATTAATCACTATAAAAATCATAGTACAATTAGATTCAAAAAATAATAAGGAAAATAAACTACCTCTTTTGAAGACACAAGAGATGAAGGAATACTTCCTTTGAATCAGACAAAGAACCTGACCATCTTTCCTAGTAATAGTAGCAACACCTAATCTCCCAAGAACCCCCTTAGGAAAAGTTATCGCTCTACTCACACTAGGTTTTTTAAAGCTCTTTCAAGAACACTTAAAGAAACTTTTTGCAATCACAACAGTAGAACTCTAGTTCTAAAAAAAGGTAAGTTTACAAGTAAAATTGAGTTCTATTTAAAGCCATTTGAAATTTGAATCCAGTAGTTGAAAAGGAAAATCCAAAATTGCCATGGATAATCTCATAAGTGATAATCGATTGTTCTGGTGCATTATTTAAAAACAAAAGATTGAACAAATAATCGATTATTCATGGAAACAATCGATTATTCCAATTGGTTTTTGAAAAATTAAACTCAACTTAAGATAATTGATTATCCTAAATTTTACAAAAATAAGAGAACCCAAAGAGATTAAGAGCATGTTGTTGATTCTAAGTCAATCTAAACTACTTTACAACATGATTAACTTATTTACAAGAAGGCTTTAAACATTTAAAAGCTCGTATTCAAATTATCTTCCAATTTGCTTTGTCATCATTCAAAATCGCTAAGTCGTTTGCTTTAGCCAACATATTAGTGAATTTATAGCTAAGGTTGATAGAGATTGGGTGTAGATTCTTTAAGAATCAAGAATCGAATCGAACCAGTATAAAATTTGTTCTCTCTTGTCTCTTTCTTTATCATCTTCGCATACATTGACATCTTTAAAGGCTTCATAAACTAAGCATGTTAATCACACTCTATTAATTGATTAAAAAAACCTTACAAGATATTTTTGAAAGAAAAATTGATAAATTTTTGAAAGAAAAATGCATAAATTTTTGACACAATCAGTTCACCTCCCCTCCTCCCTCCCCCTTTGTTTGTGAATATTAGTCTCATCTATTTTAATAATTATTCATTAATAATATATAATATTAACAATATTTTAATAAGGTTAAATATGTTGTTAGTTTCTAAACTTGGTTGTGAAGTTGGAATTTGTCTCTCTTTTGAAATTTGATAAATTTTTGTTCCTAAACTTAAAAATGAATGGATATACCTTGTGAGTCCTAAGCGCCAAGGGGATTTACCTTGTGAGTGGTTGGGTGATAACCCCTTGAGGCCAAACTCTGCAGAGTTTGGGAACAACACATAGGTGCAAGCCACCAAGAGATCCAATGTCACTTGCATGTATCCGGATAATTGAGTTTAGTGTCAATTGTATCTTTGTTTATATATATATGCCTATGTGTGTTATGTTGGTAAACCGAGTTAAGTTTTCATATGAATATTTCCTTGTTTACATTAGCTTACCCTTCTTTTGTGTTTCTGTGTTGTTTGTCTTTCTTTGGCGATGATCACCTATTCGGTGGTTGTAGTGTTAGAAGCACCTCTAGAGGTTGAGGAGTTATCTTTTAAGTTAATAGAAGGTTTCGATGGGAGTTATTGTAAGTGAGTAGTCTATGCTTAGAATTAGAATTGGTCTTTTTAGTTGGTTTGTATAAACGTTATTGTTTCGGTCAAGGACTGTGAGAGAACCCTAGACCGAAGACAAAAAGGAAAGAAGTATTCTAACCTTAGTTAATGACTCACTTAGGCCAAAATAATTTTGTCCCTTGACCATGGGAGCAACATTCTTATTTATCAGGAAAAAAATAGGTTACAAATATCTCATATCTTTATCATCAGATACTGCGTAACATCCCCTAAAGATAAAATGACAGCTAAATATTTCACAACCAAGAGGGGGGTGAATTGGTTTTAACAAATTTTGCTGGCAATTTCGAAACTTTTAAACTCTTTGCTTGTTGAATCAATTGAAATAGTGTGATTGAATGCTTCATATTTGGAGCATTTATACCATGCCAAAATATAGAGAAGAAGAGATAAAGCAAACAAAAGATTTATACCGGTTCGATTCCTTAGAATCTACATCCAGTTTTCCCTAGCAAACCACAACTAGAGATTTTCACTATATCTCAAGAATTACAAGATTTACATATAACTTGGTAAATCTAAACTCTAAGATAAAAAGATCACACAAGCAAGGCTACCACACACTTGCTTCAACAAACAAAAATAGCAAGGTTATGACACACACTTGCTTTAACAACAAAAAACAGCAAGGCTATCACACACACTTGATTTAACCAGAAAACAGTAAAACAGAGAGTTTCAAACAATACTAGAACACAAGAACACATCCTAAAAATTAGATTGAGTACACCTTTTCCAAGTCTGAAATTTTATTCTTCTTGCCAAGCCAAATTTGATGTTTCTTGATCAAATTCTCAAGGGGATCTTCCAAGATTGCTCCAAGAACATGTTTCACACTTTTCTTTCTTTCTTTCTTTCTTTGGGTTGAACAACTCTTTTAACAGTAGACGCAAAGTCTGGTTTTATAAATCAGTTGTTGTTAGCACGAGCCTAGTCGACTACATTAGTTGGCTAGTCGACTATCGGGGCAGCAAATTAAGATTTTCAGATTATCATTACATGTCATGTTAACCATTGTGATGCTATTATGGACATCATCAAAAATATTTCAGATACACTTAATCAACAACAATCTCCCCCTTTTTTGATGATGGACAAACTTGCATAGAACAAAAACCCCCTTTTTGATGATGGACAAACTTGCATAGAACAAAAACTTTTCTCCCCCTTTGGACATGATCAAAAATAGGGATAAAAAGAAGAAGAAAACAATGCAGAAAATAGTCAATCTCAATGAAGTATATAGCTAAAAGCATTCAAAACCATGAGCTACCTTTGCTCCCCCTATATGACGAATAAGCCAATGAAATCATAGAATGTCATAACTATGGAATGCATGTAATTATATAATATGGCATCAAAGTAAAATGCAGTAGATGCGAATAAGAGAAATTGGAATATCAAAGTATAAGCAACATTGTCAAATCAAGTACCAAGAAAAGAGCAACATGGACTTAATGGGCAAACCAAATACAACAAATTTTATCATATTAGCTCAAAGTACAATCAATCACAAAAAAACAATCTTGATCCCAAAATCTATATGCATGGTTACTCCCCCTATGAACAAACACCCAACACCTATAGGTACTTTCTTATCATAGATTTTCAAAGATTAAAATGGAAAAAGTGTTGGTGAGAGATGGATCACCAAAGCATCATATAATCAATTTTGCAGAATATTAATTAATTTGGATTTTGGCATAAACGAATATCATAGAGCAAGAGCATAAGCACAATAATATAGAGAAAAAAATCTTTTAATCGATTATCCAGTTAATTATTTTATGCAGAAAAATATGAAAAATGCACATTTTACCTCAAACAAGTTATGTTTAGTATGTCAAAGTCATGGTTCTTCCTTTTTAGTGAACAAGCATGCAATAAATCCAAAATCTGAGTTGTCAAAAGCACAATGAATGATACTAAACAAGTTATGTTCACAATATCTCTTTAGTAAATTTTTATCAAAGGAACAACACCCTAGTAGCACACACACATTTCTCCCCCTTTTAGGATAGCAAAATAAGGGAATGATAGTAAAAAAATTATGCAAACGGTAAGACATATTCAGTATCAATTTCACAAATGTGGATCAGACAAAGAAGTGGCAAACAACACATACAACAGAAAAGCAAAAGATGTGCCATATATCAATTGTCAAATTAGATTGGGCATTATACAGATTAAAACCAAATTAAGCGAAAAATGAAAGCAAAAGAAGAAGGATAGCAAGATTACAACCCATGAACATTTCAGCTTATGGAGATGCTTCCTCATCATCAACAATGGTAGCGGCAAATTTCTCTTGTTCTTCCTCAGACGCATATGAAGGTTGCGGGAAGGATGAATAACAACAACACAATTCAAGGGTTTTAAAGAGATTAGGAATTTTAAAAACAATTAGAGAATGGGGATTTAGGGTTCTGAACAAATTTGGGGGTTTGGAGGTTTTGTATTGGAAAGAAGTTTAAAGGAGAAGAAAATTTTACCAAACCACTTTTGTGCCAGACGTAGTTAACTAGGTTACTAATGTAGTCGACTTGCTTCGAAATATAACACAGGGAATATGAAAAATGTATGACTAGTTAACTAGCAAGTTGACTATTTTATGCAAAAAGATAAAACCTGATGTAGAAATTACAAAGTCTGATGCAGTATGAAACAATAGTTAACTACGAAGTTGACTACGTAATGCAGAAACAGAAAATCTGGTGCAGTGGTGACAATTCTGGTGCAGTATGAAAAGGATAGTTAACTAAGGAGTTGATTGTGTAAGGCAAGAACAGAAAAACAGGTGCAGTAATACTGATTTTGTTGCATTATTTAGATGATAGTTGATTCGTAAGTCAACTATTTTAATGAAAAATGGTAAAATCTGATGCAGATTTTTATGCTGTAAATGCGAAATCAAGTATGCCTAATTCATTAAAATGTTGAAGAATAGCAACATAGATGTAACAACACAATTTGTATTTGTAGAAACACTTTTGGTAGTAAAAGATTAATTTTTTATGTCCTAAGAAACATCATCAAAAAGTGTTAAAAGTTGTTTTACTCATATCATTATTAAGCACGGAATGATTCAAACTTATTTTTACTTATGCAGCCCAAAAATAGTACCATATTGATCATTAGGCTTTTCATAACCCCTGCAAAAACAAGTAAAATACACCTAGGTACCCACTTTGTAGTTGGGTCCTTTCATGTTAGCAACATAGATGGTGTTTTTAGGCAACCAACAATATTTTCCACTTGGAACACCAACATTTTTGAAATAACAAGAATTTGATGTATGACCATTCTTTAAAGAATAGAAGCAAGATACAAAGGATTTTTGAAAGACTTTTGTTTCTTTGAAAAGGAATATCCATATTCATCCATTACACACTTTTGAGAATTAAGAAGAGTATCAAAGTTGAATTTTTCCATTGTAAATTTTGCTAGAGTTTCCTCAAGAAATTCAACTCTGATTTTAAAGTTCTTGCAATCTTTACAATCAAAATTTTTAACTTGCAAGGTTGAATTACAATTACAAGAAGAGGTTTTGTGAATGATGTCCAAATTTTCCAAATCAAAATCCAAATTCTTATTTTGCTCTTCTAATTGATTCAATCTTTTGTCCAACTATTGATAGTCAATCTTAAGCTTTTTGTTTAAACAATTAAGTTCATTTGCTTCTTTATGCAATTCTTCAAACGTATCAAGAAGTTCATCATACTTTGCTTGAATATTAGAATTAGAAGTACTTATTTTGCTTTCTTGGGACTCAACATCAATCATGAAACATGTGTTGATATATTTACTATTGTTGTTGCTTTCTGAATTGTTATGGCCATGTTCTTCAATGCTCTCTTGAGCTTTCTCCAAGGTTTCCTACATTTCTTTTGCATTCTTACATGTAGAAACTTTGTAGAATTTTTCCATGGTGAGTGTTGAGGAGATGATGTATCTAGCTCTAGCATCATACTGCACTTTCTTGTTCTCATATGCAGTCCACAAATTAAAGTCTTTCTCAACATGCACATTGTTAATGGTATGCATAGGAATAAATGGTCCATTTACAATAGCATCCCAAACACCCATGTCAATGGATTCTAAAAAGATTTTCATTCATATTTTCCAGAAAAGATAATTTTCTCCAGCAAACAGTGGTAGTCTATTGATTGAAGGCCCTTCAGAAAATATTTGTGAAATATTGGCCATTTGTCAGGATCTAGTCGACTATGGATTCGACTAACCAGCTCTGGTGCCACTTGTTAGATTTGATGCACCAATATTTCACAACCAAGAGGAGGGTGAATTGGTTTTAACAAATTTTGCTAGCAATTTTGAAACTTTTTTGATAAATTCTTTGCTTGTTGAATCAATTGAAATAGTGTGATTGGATGCTTAATGTTTGGAGCATTTATACCATGCCAAAATATATAGAAGAAGAGATAAAGCACATAAAAGATTTATACTAGTTCGATTCCTTAGAATCTACATCCAGTTTCCCCTAGCAAACCACAGCTAGAGATTTTCACTATATCTTAAGAATTACAAGATTTACATATACACTTGGTAAATCTAAACTCTAAGATAAAAAGATCACACAAGCAAGGCTACCACACACTTGCTTCAACAAACAAAAATAGCAAGGCTATGACACACTCTTGCTTTAACAACCAAAAATAGAAAGGCTATCACACACATTTGCTTTAACCAGAAAATAGTAAAACAGAGAGTTTCAAACTATACTAGAACACAAGAACACATCCTAAAAATTAGATTGAGTACACCTTTTCCAAGTCTGAAATTTTCTTCTTCTTGCCAAGCCAAATTTGATGTTTCACACCTTTCTTTCTTTCTTTGGGTTGAACAACTCTTTTAACAGCAGGTGCAGAGTCTGTTTTTATAAATCAGTTGTTGTCAGCACGAGCCTAGTCAACTACATTAGTTGGTTGGACGACTTTCGAGGAAGCAGATTAACATTTTTCAGATTATCACATACTTGTCATGTTACCATTGTCATGCTATTATGGACATCATCAAAAACATTTCAGATATACTTAATCAACAACAGTTTGAAGCTGTTAAAATTGGGATGTTACAAATAATAGATAGATAAAATAATGAAATAACTCTTTAGAGAGATAATTTTGTATATGATAGTATAAAAGATTTGTATTAATATATATATATATATATATATATATAATATTATTTTGATAAATAAAAGTAAAATATATTTTTATAAATTTAATTTTATTAAATGACCAAATAATTAAAATTTTTGAAAGGATATTCAAAATGAAAATAAATTCATTCTTTAAATACAAGTTATTATTTAATAAGTTATTAAACGACAAGTAATTAGAAATTATAAAAAGATAAAATTAAAAATTAAAAAACACAGTAGAAAAATATATTTCCACTTTAAGAAATCGGTTTAAAATTAAAATAAATAAAGAAGTAAAATATGTAAATTAGTTTAAAAACAAATAAAATATTTAAAATAGTAAAATACCTCTTTAAAAAAAATTACATGACATGACATGACAACGTAAATGATTTGTATTATTAATAAATATATATTATTTTTTAAATAATATTATTTCAAAAAATAAAAGTTAAATATATTTTTCTAAATTTAGTTTTATTAAATGACCAAGTAAATAAAAATTATAAAAGGATGAAATAAAAAAAATAGTATAAAAAAAGAATTAATACTTTAAATATAAGTTATTCTTTTAAAGTGTAGCCTCTCGTGGAATTTGTGATTCAATATTTTATGGTGGAACCCGTTGTGGTACAACCTTGCTCAGTCATAGTCTGAGTCAGTGGAGGATAACCATAATAATATTTGTGTTGTGAATGGATCTTCTCTTGTTAAGAATCTTGATGGTGGTTTGCAAGAGAAATTTGATTCTTTGGCCGGTATGTTTCCTTTGGAGGATGTTACTCCCATTTCAATAGTTTGTAGGGTTTATAACAATTAGATTCAACTCATAGTTTAGTGGCAGTTCCTAACCTTTGACTTCTAAGGAGACTTGTAGATGAATTAAAAATAACTTCTAAATGGACTAATATGCTAATGAGAGGGAAAATTCTAATATTGAAAAAGATGATGAGTCAGTTCAAACTTCAATGAAACCTAGTGGGGGTAGGTCAAAAAAAGCTAATACTAAATCCTCTATAGCAAAAACTTCAAAAGATTAAAAGCATTTTTTGAAATGAGAGAAGATTAATTAATTATAAATTTTTTAATGTGATGAGGAATTTGTCTTTTTCCTAGTTTACATAGAATTAAAAGTATGAAATGATTTTTCTAAATCAAATCATGGTTTTTTTTTTCACAATAGGTTTACTTTCTTATTAGTGCAATGTAATTTTACCATAGGTTTGGTGTGGTCCTCCATGTTTTACTTTTCTTTTTTATTTTTTATTCTTTTAATAAAATATTCATATAATGGTAACGATATTTAGTATGAACTTATTTAGAAATATTTTTTTTTTAATAATTAAATAACTAAGTAATTAGAAATTATAAAAGGATAAAATTTGTAACATCTCATTTTAGTACCTTAAAAATAATAAAATAGGACACTTCATCATAGTATTTAAAAGCAGATAGTGTATAAATATATTAATAAATTTTATAAAGGATAAGACTATAAAAGTATAACATTTATACACACAATCTAAAACCAACAAAACACTATATAAGACTAACCAGTACTACAACTCCTCGAAACCTTCCAATACTCTAGATTATAGCTCTTTCTCCTCCAAATGTGTCTCTAAATATGCATCTTCATATGCTCCTACCGAATAAGTGATCATCGCAAAAGAAAGAGACAAACAACACAAGCACACAAAAGGGTAAGCTAGTATACAAAAGAGTTACCATACACAATTAAAGCATATTAAATATTACTAATATTGGTTAATTACATATATACACATAAACAGTTGACACTAACTCAATTATCCGGATACATGCCCCTCATATAGAATTCACTAGAAGTGTGCACCTGTGATGGTTCCTAGACTCTGCAGAGTTAATAGCCTTAAGGGGTTATCACCCAACCACACAAGATAAACCCCCTTAACACCTAGAACCAAAGAACATCCAGAGACTATGACCTCCTACTACTCTCATCACATAACTCATTCTACGGTGTGAATGATTATTAGAGTTCAGGATACCTCCTTCCAGACATCTCCTATATCAAGGCATACATTAACAATACCATCACTAAGAATTTCCCTTGAAATTCTTCAAACCTCATCATACATGCTCACAACATATTCTCTTCAATTTATTATGATGAAAACCATAAGCATACTTCACATTAACCACAGAACATACAAAAACAAGTAAAACAAGGCATATGGCGCTTAACATCATTTGCATCACAAAAACTTACGCTCAACGCTAGCTTGCCACTGTTCAACGCCCTTGAGCCAAAATGCTCCCACACCTATAGTGGTCATTGGTGCCCAACACCACTTGGGCAACACTTGTAACGACCCAAATTAGTACATAATTATACCAATTTAAATCATTACATAAGTAATAATCAACAACACATAAATATAAATCTATATACTGAGTATTCACAGTCCTCCAAAATTATAAGTTGATTTTTCAAATGTAAGATATTTAATATCAATGAGGCACTGTTGATACTAGGTATATAGGTGTATACATATATACATGCGTCCATTCCTATTCACCAACTCACAGTCTTGTTATTGATCCTCAATATTACTTGTAAGACCCTCTACTCACGCATATCGACATAAATATACGATCGTCATAGGTGGAAACCACATCCACAAAAATGCAAGGGTAAGCTAGTGAAATTATAATTTTACTGTAACAAAACAAATAAAGCAAATAAAATTTCTTCACATAGTATTAACACTCAAATAATGTCACATACAAATTCTATAAAGTAAATCATTTATAATTAACCTTCTGTAATTATTTTACCAGAATTTATGTACACTCAAATGTATTATATTTTGCGGTGGCTAGTTAGGATAAATGAGCTAACAACTCATCTAAATACCCAAGGTTTACACCTCCAACTATAATAAACGTATTATATTTATTATATTTTGTAGTGGTTAGTCAGGATAAATGAGTCTCAACATGGCCAACAAAGTATCTCAAGGATAAATGGGTCTCAACATGGCCAACAAAGTATCCCAAGGATAAATGAGTCTCAACATGGCCAACAAAGTAACTCAAGGATAAATGAGTCTTAACATGGCCAACAAAGTATCCCAAGGATAAATGAGTCTCAACATGGCCAACAAAGTATCCCAAGGATAAATGAGTCTCAACATGGCCAACAAAGTAACCCAAGAACATCTCGTCTTGAGTAACATCCACTCATTTAAATCCCCAAGGTCATACCTCCAACCACAATAATCAAATCTTTATTTGTCATAAATTTTATTTTGATATTAAACCATGTAATGTATAAATAAATAAATAGGATTTGTGTATAACAAAAGAATAAATATAAATAAAAAGGACCAGTACGTGACTGGAAATAAATATAAATAAATAAATGAGAGTAAAGATAAATTGAATAAATAGGACCAGTGCACAACTGGAGATGAATATAAATAAATAAATGAGAACGAGAACTAAATATAAATTAGAATGAAGTTAGGGACACCTCACTTAACGTAGATATAAAAATAAAATAATTATGAACAGATAAAAGAATGATAATAAAGGTAAAGAGATACAATGCTAGATGTTTCTTCCCTTTACTTTAAATATGATTGTCCTCAACAAAATAAAAATAAAATATTCTACAAAATATTTTGTTTTAGACCCAACAAGAATTAACCTCGCTCCTATGTATTTCCATTCAAAATAGAAAATTAGAGATTACATAGTTTTAAATAAAAATAAAATTATTTAAGTGAAAATAATTGGATATAAATATAAAGAAAATAAATAAAATTGATGTATAAATATAGATATAAAATAAATAAATAAGATCAGTACGTAATTAAATTTAAACATCAATAAAATAAGAGTACCAGTACAATAAATATAAATTGAATAACTATGAATAGATAATATATAATAAAAAGAATTCGACGTAAAATTTTATTTCTTCCTTTCTCCCTCGTACTCTCTTCTATTACTAAGTCTTCTTCTATTTATAAGAAAGATTTACTCTCTCTCTCTAATAGCAGGAGATAAGGTTGATCATTATTATTATTATTTTAATATATAATATAATTATAACTTAAGTTTTTGTAATTTATTTTTTTTATTGATGCGTTAGATTAGCATCTTATCTTGTGGCATTTATAATCTTATCCAATTCAAAATGTATTTATCTCATTTTCTTTAACGACAATGTTATTATAATATATATATATTTATAACTTATTTACGTATATTTATAATACATGCATATTTTAGAACACATTATTATATTGTTATTAGTTAATTAATTTTAATTTTTTTTATATATTTATATATTCATAATTTATTATAATAAATACATTATATGATATTCTAAATATTTATATTATTTTGTTAACATATTTACATTATTCTATTTTCTATTTAAATATTTGTTATCATTATTACACTATCATTTTTACCATTTATAATTTTTTTTATTATGTCCACTATTATTTCTAATAATAATAATAATAATTTTATATATTATACAATAAAATATTTTTAAATAATGTGACCGTGACATATTTTATATTAAAAATATTATATTGTGAAAGTTTTGGATGTTACAACACTCAGTATCAATCAGCTCGTAAAATGTGACATTCAGCGGTGAAACCTGTCGCTTAGTTCATATCAGATATCAACAAATACATTTTGTAATTTTTTTGACAATATAGACCTATTTCATATCTCAAATTGGTACTCCTCTTTTTCTTTTGGAAAATATATCCTTATTTGCTTGCCATATTGACATGTAACTTATTCAAAGAGCTCTTTTAATTGAGAAAAGCTTTTAGCAAGATTGTTTTTCTTCATAAATATTTGAACATAGTGATGAAAATGTCCTAATCTCTTGCGATAATGAACTGCAACATATTTCTTGTTCATGAAATCCAGGGTAAAACATTTGGTTTTCATTTGAACTTTGAAAATTCTCAAACTTCTAAGTCTTTTCTAAAAATAACACTAAGAAACACTCAAAAGGTTTTTATTTATTTAAGAAAATAAAAAATATTATAAATTAGTTTAGAAATTGTCTGACATTTGTATACTTTATTTCTGATCTTAACTTTATGAAGAACAATCCAGTCTTGTAAAGATCTCACCATCATAAGCCATACGGTTTATATCACAATTATCAACAAAACCAATTTTTCGTACTAATATTTGTAACAAAACATGATACACCAAACATTTGCTTCTCTTGATTTTATTTTCTTGTTTGAGGCTTAAAACCTTGTTCTTCGTCAAGATCAAATTCTCAAAAGATTTCAATTCATACAATTTAATCAATGATCACCCTATAGACGTAATCAAGAATAGCTACTAAATTTGTCTTGAGAAGAACAAGTCATTATAAATTATTATTTAATAAGGGCCTAATCCTGTAATTAGTGTTTGGATTGTAAAAAGTGTCAGAACATGGCAGGCGAAGCTTTCAAAATCTCTACATCAGCCAAATATAATTTTGACAGTTAGTTACATGATATTGAAGAAGAATTCACAGAACTTCCTCGAATTGAGATCCGAAATCTACTTTCAACAAAGTGATAAATTTTCATGTAAACAGAACGCAAAATGGCTACCACACCAATAAACATGTACACATCAACAATTCATTCCAACTTGGACTACTGCAAATGACGGCTAATAATTGATTAAAAATGTGTAACACAAGTGCTTATCTAAATCTCCATATATGATCTTGTGAATTGAGGAATTAAAGAATAAAACCTTTGCAAGAAACAATTTATCAGGACAAACTTGCCCCGGTCACTAAGAGTCTAAAACCGACATAAACTATAGCATATGCATAGTTGAGTGGGGTATCATTTTTCTAATTAAACTGTGACTATTTACAAATAGGAACGTATAAAAGTGTTCAAGCAGCATTCATTGAGGTTGAAATGAGAACGTGAGCTAAAAATTGCATTCCTTCCTGGATTTTGCATACCGCTGTGGTTTGATCAGCTCGAAGGTTCTCAGAGAAGGCATTGGCTTTTTCCTGAACTGATGCGTGGGGAACAACTGATTGAGACTCAGTAGTAACAGCTTTAATGGCAGCTTGATAGGCCTCCGCTACATCAGATATGCCTGATAAATGCATGCCAAATGTCAAATGATAAACAGCTATGAGCAGAGAATGATGGAAATTCAAGGCATACAAATACAGCAGAATACTTTAGTGTGATTATAATGAAGGGTGGAATCAGTAAACAACCAACCTGTAATAAAACTGTTAGAAACTGCTTCCACATATCCTATCATTGTTTGGGCATTTACTCTTACGATATTAGCTTTTGCAGTAACGTCTTCCGGCCACTCAATGTGAGCCTTATCATCATCTGCTTCATCCTCAGTCTTATTGGCACGAGAAATGATGGATTTTCCAAACACTAGAAGTTGAGACACAGCAAAACAGCACATTTCAGACAGCCTCTGCAAAGAAAAGCAGCCCCATTTTATTAACTTTTACGACAACCTCATGTGATAAGAATAAATTTTTTCCATAATATGTATCATACATGAACTCCCTCAGAATGAAGTGATTCCAATCTTGAAGTAGTTCTCTGAACTATATCATTAGCAGCTAGTCCAGTTAATGCATTAGTGAAACTGCAACAAGAAACATCAAATAAGGCATATAATATAATGAAATATGAGGGCTTCCTTAAGCTAGGATCAAAATTGTAAGGGGTTTAAGATATTACAGAGATGTTATACTATATAAAACCAATTAAGCTTTTGGAATAGTTTATTCATGAGAGCCCTCTATGGCCAAGTGGTTTGGACTCTGTCCTTGCTTACAACCCTCCATTCCAATAACACAAAATTATAGATGAAGTGTAGCTAGCTGTGCATTATTATCCAAAGGGCTCTTGGATATAAGGGGATGTGTTAGATGTAAGTAGAACCATTCATGGGTCTTCACCTAATGGCTTAAGCTTTTGGTATACTTGGTTCATCACGCTCGTAGTAAAGTGATAGACAAACACATGTCAAACTTTGTTTGCTTTTACATATGACGTAATGTATATGTTATCTATCTTATCCTGCATACAAATATCCAAATTAACTACATCACGTAGATTTTCTAAATTCGTACATTGACATCCTTGCAGATAGAACTTTAACCAATTTTCCTTAGGATCATAGATATGTAATATTTTAGTATATGATGAATAGAGCACTTTAAACTCGATTTTATGGCAACAGTTGTAGGTGAATAAAACGTCAATAGTTATAAGGGAAGTTAAATTACCCTGCGGCCATTTCAGCAGCCTTGCCAACGCTTGAATCGTGTAAGTTCTTCATCTCATCACTGCTTCCTTCGTTTCCTCTCTTTATCGTCTTGCCTTTGTTTGAATCAGTACTACTGCTATCAATTTCAGCACTCAAATTAAAAATTTGTTGGACCTCTTTAAGCTTCCCATCATACACAGACTTTTGTTCAGCTGACAACTTGACTTTTCTTCGGTTAAATAGCATGGCATAATGACTAGACAAAGCCTCCAGTTCCTGGTAAGGCAAATGAAAACATTTTTAAATCACATTCTAAAACAGAACAATTTAACACATCAAGTGTTGAAATTATAGGAATTAAGGAGGAAGGAAAAAGAGAACAAATTATTGATGGTATGCAGTGATATGGTTACAAAAACAGTCCACCAACCCTCTTCATACTAATATTAGATTTCTAATTCTATAACAAAACAAGGAAACAAATCATGAAATATGAAAGCACTTCTATGGGGGGGTTTTCCAATCAAGAGCTCTCATCCAGAAACCTCTTTGAGCCCCCTAAATAATTCAAGGGATGGACTCAATTAAGAAAGCAAAGAACTCTCCTAGAACCTATTTCACTCATTCATGAGTTGAAACTCCAGAATACTCTTGAAGACACAGAAATTATATTATGAGAAAACTTCTATATCTTTTAACGATAATACCTCCAATTGCTCTGGACCTCCATAAATGTAAAAGCATCGATCAAAAGTCACTTCCTCGGATAATTGATCCTCGTCATTTTGTTCTTCACCTGGATTTGTATCCTTCTCAACCTCAATTCCAGTTTCATTGATTAATAGGTCCATAGTCTCCTTACTAACATATTCAAGCACTTGCATTCCCCTTGCAGTAAAAGCTCTTCCTGTCTGTATCACAATGAATAAAAATATGCATGTATATCTGTAATTATTCATAACAAATATCAAATGAAGAATGAGAAAATTTTCCAAACCTCTAACAGAGAAGATGCATTAGAACCTGCAGCTCCTGGCCCATCATGATGTGAAGACCCTGAAAGGTTTGCAGCAGAATTTTCTAGCCTACAGAACATGAGGACATTTAGCGTCATAACCTTTAAGCAGAAAGTCTGTTGTATGATAAGAAGCCACCTCATCTTTTATGCAAATAGTGAAGCATTATAAAATTAAATCATGATATGTGAGTTGCAGGATTATAATAAAAAAATAAACATTTTTCTTAGCCAAAAATGTCAGTGATAAATTAATATAAACCATACAGGAAGAAAAGAAGAAAGATTAAACATATAGCATATTTCAATCGAGCAAAGGCATTGAAGTAGTTTTATGCAATTATAATACAGATATATCTATACCAATACCATATATTTGAGGAAAGCTGAAAGCCTGTATTATAAAAACGGTGTATAGATAGGACGTGGTAAAATAAAATATTATTAAATGAAAATAGAGAGAGCGCCTGAGGTCTTGCAAAGAACCACCAAAACGTAACCTCTCAAAGCAGAGTGCGAATGAGCATATTGTAGAATCTTCATTTGAAAATTAGTTTATATATTGTTAAAAGCATGATATGTAACCATAAAGAAAAGGAAAGATGAAAAAGAAAAAATGGATTGTATAATTGAATTCAAAAACAACTGTTTGAGGATGACCCTCTTTCCATGGCCCTGCCTTCTACTATCTGGTTCTCCTCCCCCCTCCCCTTTTTTCCTCCAACACCAAAACACCCCTAAAACCCTCCCTCTCTCTGCCTCCCAAACCCAAGATCTCCCCTCCCCTTCTAGAAGCCACGTTGGCAATTCTGTTAGTAACAGAATCAACGTGTGTGGGCTTGTGGTCCCCATGCAATTGGTTTCCACTTCTTTCTTTCATAGACCTTTTGGGTCTTCCTAATATGCCCCCCTGATTCTTTGCTTGTATCAAAGCCACCTTCTTTAAAATTCACCTTGTCCTCAAGGTGAAGATCAGGAAATGCTTCTATCATCTTGCTCCAAGATTCCCATGAATTCTCACAATCTGGCATGTTCTTCCACTTTACTAATACCTCTAAGGACTGTTTGCTATCTCCTCTCACTGCTAGAACATCTTTTGGCTGGACTTGTAACTCAATTTCCTCTGTCACATATGGTGGTAACGGTTGAACCACAACTTCAGCTGTCACAATGGGTTTCAACAAAGATACATGAAAAACTAGATGCACCTTGCTATTCTCGGGTAATTTCAATCTATACGCCACTTCTCCAATCTTCTCAACAATTTCATACGGACCATAATATCTTGGGCTAAGTTTTTGATTAATTCTCTTAGCCAACTTCTTCAATTTGTATGGTTGTATCTTCAGATACACCATCTCCCCAACCTTATACTCCACTCCCCTTCCACTTTTGTCGGCCTGTTGTTTCATCCAATTTTGGGCATGCACCAGGTGGTCCTTCAATATATCTAACATTTCGTTTCTGTCTTGTATCATCCCAGCTACCTCATCTACTGAGATTGCTGCAACATCTCCCCTAATCACCAGAGGAGGATCTCTTCCATACATTGCCTTGAAAGGTGTCATCTTAGTGGCTTCATGGTAGTTTGTATTATACCAATATTCATCCCAACTAATCCACCTATGCCACTGTCTTGGTTTGGTACCTGTCATGCATCTTAAATAAGTTTCCAAGCATCTGTTTACCACTTCCGTTTGCCCATCAGTCTGCGGATGATAAGCAGAACTGAATTTCAATTTGGTTCCAGCCAACTTAAATAATTCTGTCCAGAAGGAGCTCATAAAAACCCGGACTCTATCGGAAACAATGGTTTCGGAAAGCCATGAAGTTTTACCACTTCCTTTAAAAACAACTCTGCAACCTCTTTGGCATTATAAGGATGTGCCAAAGCAATAAAGTGGGCGTATTTGGTGAGTCGATCCACCACCACTAATACTGTATCCATTCCCCCTGCTTTGGGCAAACCTCCAATGAAGTCCATAGAAATATCAGTCCAGATATGTTTAGGAATAGGTAAGGGTTGTAACAAACCTGCTGGACTTAAAGTTTGATACTTGTTTCTTTGACACACATCACATTTCTGCACATACTCTTTAATGTTCTTCCTCATTCCTTCCCAGAAGAATAAGTTTGAAATCCTCTTGTAAGTCCAAAAATATCCCAAGTGTCCTCCCACAGCTGTATCATGAAATTCTTTCAAAATGGTGATGATTTTCTGTGAGTCCATAGGAATCACCAGTCGGTTGTGATAATACAACCTCCCATTGTTCATCTTATACCCTGAGTGTTCTCCCTCCTTGACCAACAGATCTTGTAGAATTTTATTCAGTTTCACACCCTTCTCAATTTCAGCTGCTAATTCTTCCCACTCAAAGAAATGAATCGAACTCAAGGCTGAGTATTGCAATTTTCTAGAAAGGGCATCTGCTGCTCTATTTTCCGCCCCTGGTTTGTACTTAATTTAGAAGTCAAACCCCAACAATTTAGAGATCCATTTATTTTGCTCCTCACTCGTCAATTGTTGATCCACTAGAAACTTCAAACTTTTTTGATCGGTATGAACAATGAAGTGCCTCCCTAGCAAATAATGCCTCCATTTTTGGATTGCCATGACCATGGCCATCAACTCTTTTTCATAAACAGATTTATTCTGAGCTCTGTCAGACAAAGTTTGACTCATGTAGGCTACTGGTTGTCCTTCCTGCATCAACACTGCTCCAATCCCCTTCCCAGATGCATCTGTCTCCACCACAAAAATTCTGTCAAAATCTGGGACAGCAAGAACGGGCACTTGAGTCATAGCTTTTTTCAAATTCTTGAATGCCACTTGTGCAGAATCATTCCATTGGAATTGATCTTTCCTAAGAATCCTCTTAATCCCTTTACGTCTTTAGGGATTGGCCATTCCACCATGGCTTTTATCTTGGCAGGTTCAGCAGCCACTCCTTGGCCTGAAATGACATGTCCTAGATATTCAATGCTTCCCCTCCCAAAAGAGCATTTCTTCTTGTTCACCACTAAGCCATGTTTACTTAGAGAATTTAATACCGTCCTCACATGCTCATAATGACAACTCATAGTCTTGCTAAAAATGAGTATATCATCAAAGAAGACTAAAGCGAACTTTCGCAAATATGGATTCAGCACCTGATTCATGAGAGCTTGAAATGTAGAGGGGGCATTAGTGAGTCTAAATGGCATAACCAAAAACTCATAATGTCCTTCATGCGTTCTAAAGGCTGTCTTAGGGATATCTTCCTCCTTCATGCGGATCTGGTGATAACCAGATTTAAGATCTAGCTTAGAAAAAACTTGAGCTCCTCCCAATTCATCTAGAAGTTCATCTATGACGGGTATTGGAAATTTGTTTGGTACAATAAGTTTGTTTAAGGCACGATAATCAACACAAAATCACCACCCCCCATCTTTCTTCTTGACTAAGATAACTGGGTTGTTGCAAGGGCTGTTGCTAGGCCTTATAATACCTATAATCATCATTTCCTTCACAAATTTCTCAATTTCATTCTTTCGGTAGAAGGGGTACCTATAAGGCCGTATATTTGGGATACTTACACCCTCCTTGAGGTTAATAGCATGGTCACAGGTCCTCTTAGGGGGTAAGTTTGTAGGCTCTTTGAACAAATCATCAAATTCCTCCAGGACAGCAGCCAAATTAGGATTGAGAGGATTAGCTTCCTCTGCATCTATTATCAATGGTGCTTGATAAGATAGTAGGTATCCCTCTCCTTCGTTGTTGAGGGCCTTCATCAATGCTCTCCAGGAAGCTTGGGATTTACAAAGGGCAAGATCCCCCTTCAATATTTTCTTCTCTCCCCTTATTCCCCAACTTAACACCAGAAAATTAGCTTTCACATTACCTAAACTTGCCAACCACTCCATTCCTAACACCAAATCAGTCCCTCCCAACTCCATAAGAAAGAAATGTTGCACAATAGGAACTCCTTGAACCACCACTTCCAACTGTTTGCATATTCCTCGGTTCACCACCTTGTCCCCTGTTCCCACTTCCACCTCAAACGGAGTAGTATCGCTTACTTCCAAATTGAGATGCTTAACTAACCCTTTTGATATAAAGTTAGCTGAAGCTCCACAATCCACTAGAATTAACACCTCTGCACCTCCTATCTTTCCCATCACCTTGAAGGATCGATTAGAAGTCAACCTTCCTTGCTTTTCAATGATATCTGCAGGACCTTAACAATGAGAGTCTCCACTGTTTCCTCCTCTCCCCCACTATCCTCCATCTCTTCCCCTTGAGACTCTTCCAATAATACAAATTGAAAGTGTTTCAATTTGCAAATGTGGTCCCTTCCCCATGTTTAACCACATTTAAAGCATAACCCCTTCCTACTCCTTTCTCTCAATTCAGCTTGAGAGAGTCTTCCTCCACTCAATGTCTTCTTCTCAACCAGCTCACTCATTCACTTTACTGCTCATCCCCTCAGTATTTCCACCCTTCTCCCATCTAGTGAACCCTTTCGCCTGTTTCATAGGTGGTTTGTCACCCACCTTCTTCTCTGAGCCCATCAACCCAACCTTGCGTAAGGCATTATTCTTTTCTTCTAACAATAAAGCTTGGTCCATCAACTCGTCTAATGTGCCTGTGGTGTAGAGTTTCAATTCAGCTCGAATCTCTTCCTTCAACCCATTGATGAAAATCCCCTTCAACATAATCCTTTCCTCCTTCAATGGAGTCGATTCACGTTCAAATTTTTCTCTGTACTTCATTACGGAACTAGTTTGCTTAATACTCAGCAACAGACCAAACGGGTTTTGGACCAACCCTGGTTGGAAGCGTCGAATCAACGCTCCTTTAAATTCCTCCCAGTTGAACTCCTTACTCTGTTCTTCCCACCACTGATACCAACTCAAGGCCTTATCCTCCAATGCGATTACCACTGCATCGAGCTTTTCTTCTTCGTGCACCCAGTTCAATTTGAAGTATCGTTCAGCTCGAACGATCCATCCATAAGCGTCATCACCACGGAAGATGGGTATCTTGAGTTTCCGTCCTCCAAAATCCCTCGACGACTCGCCACTACTACTTCATATTGTTGAACGCGAGTTGTCGTCATGCTCCACATCACCATCGTCCTCATTGTGCACCTTTCGTCGTCTGTGCGAACGTCGTGTGTGAGGTCGGCCACTACGTGACTTGTTGTTCAAGGCCATCAATGCGCTTCTCCATCGCGTTTCGTGTAATGACCATGCACTCCCAGAAACAACTGGCTTTGGATACCAATTGATATGTAACCACAAAGAAAAGGAAAGATGAAAAAGAAAAAACGGATTGTATTATTGAATTCAAAAACAATTGTTTGAGGATGACCCTCTTTCCATGGCCCTGCCTTCTACTATCTGGTTCTCCTCCCCCCCCCCCCCCCCCCCCTTTTCCTCCAACCCCAAAACCCCCCTAAAACCCTCCCTCTCTCTGCCTCCCAAACCCAAGATCTCCCCTCCCCTTCTAGAAGCCACGTAGGCAATTCTGTTAGTAACAGAATCAACGTGTGTGGGCTTGTGGTCCCCATGCAATTGGTTTCCACTTCTTTCTTTCGTAAACCTTTTGGGTCTTCCTAATATGCCCCCCTGATTCTTTGCTTGTATCAAAGCATAATACATCATTCCATTCAAAATAACAATAAGAAAAATAAAACATATAATATACACAAACAGGAAGTTGCATTTAAAACAACTAAGAAAATGGGTCCAGCATAAAATGAGCATGTGTAGTGCCTCTTAGTATAATAACAGCCAAACAAAATATCTAAATTCCAAAAACATCATGGAAGAATATGCAGCCCAAAGAAAAAAAAATTATATTCATTATCAATATAAAATATTTACATTTTCAATCAACCAGAAATACATGTTTGTATGCGACTTTGAATATAATCACAGTAGAAGTCTATAAACTTATCATGCATGACAATTTGTGATTAGATGACAATGTAAAAACCTTATACTTCTAGAGCCTTGACTATTCACTAAAAAAAGAAGGGTAACAATAGCAGTAGAACCCGCAACAAAAAAAAAATGCAAAAGGAAGTATGACATAAAGAAGATACAGCAAAGGCATATATACATATTTCAGTCCAAGTCACCCAACAATGAAAAAGTAAAATAGAACCTAAGATAAGAAGTGAGAAGAGCAAGAAAATAAAAATGACAGAAGAGAAGATAGCAAGCAGGTCAAGTAGCAAGAAGAGAAATCCTCTACCAGCAAACCCCAGACCAAACAAATGAAAACAGAAAGAGCAAATGAAGGATGATGAGGGGAGATTTTTTATTTAGTGAAGATTTGACAGTCATTTTCCCCATAGAAATGACACTAGAGCTATTTCAGCAAGGCATGGCAAAGATGGCAGCAATCTCTACTCACTATCAAAATGCCTCAACCAATTAATAGCCAAGTGCAAGGGCTAGCACACCACTAAATGCTATAGAAGTCACGGTAAAAACCACCATTCACAATTATGAATTTATCAACAAACATGGTAGTTACGTTACAACTTACAATTTCACATTAACTTGCAACATCATACAATATTATATGATCTTTCCCATAGTTCGTGATTCCAATGTCAGCTGTAACATGGATTTTTGCTGAATCAATGGGATCACCAAGTAAAATCATATAATCAGTAGAATTGTGATCCCACAATGTTTCATGTAAACCCACTTTGTCACTAAAACCCAAAAATCTGTTGGTAACCACAGAATTTGAATCGGCTCCTTTAAATCTGATATCATGATCCTGCCTCCTAGAATGTGACAGCCCTGTGGTTTGTGAAAAACAATCTCAAATTCAACCAAAATCTGCAATATGCTCTCTGGAATTAGTTTCTCTCCCCTGTCTTCTTCTTTAGCGGCCATCTTACATTCAACCAAGAAACACTCCTCTTCTGGTTAGAGTCTTTTTATGGTTCTGTTTAGAGTGGCATTCACTATACTCAAGGAAGGATTCTCCTTGTATCTTGTATTTCTACCCTTCTATTTTGACCTCCATAGTTGGTTTTTCAAAGTTAGCCTTGATCTCTCCCAACTCCTTTCAACCATTCCATTCCTAGCACTACATCCACCCCATCTAGAGGAAACAAATAGAATTTGTGTGTACAAAATGGACTTTGCAGAGTATCAACCTATGTAACACAAATACTGACTTGAACACAAGACACGAACACAAAACACAAAGACTTTACCTTTACCCAATATTGTGTTGTGTCCTCCATTGGAATTTTAACTACTATTTCAGCAATAATATAAAATCATGTAATGCTCCACAATCAATTGACACCAAAATAATTCTCCCCATAATTTGAATGTATTTTAGAAATCAGCCCTACCAAACTTTTACAACCAAAAGCAGTTTGTGCTGGTATCCCTTTCAATTGTATCTCTTCTTGCCTACTTATTTGCTTCATCCTTGATATCCTTTTCCAGCAACATAATCCTCAATTGCTTGTGTTATGAAAGTATGTAGAAGGAAAGGGAGAAAAGGGGCTGAAGGAATATGAGATATATAGGCCAGAGAAACAAGGCTGACTGTGAATGAAAGAAACACTCTGCAGTTGAGAGAGAATTAGAAGAGAGGAGGGACATAACAGATTACACAGCTGGCAATGAAAGGTTGGAGGGGAGGATATGCGAATCATGCAATAAGAAGAGAGAGGAGGACGCAGTGGAGGGGAGCAATTGATTGAGGGGGGAAGGGTTGATCATATTTTGGGGCTAGGTTGGGTGAAGAATGGCCTTCCTCCGGGTGTTGCATAGTGTATACTTCTTAATTTCCAGTGATTCAAAGGGAACAGCAGCAGTGGATCTCGTTAGGGTATGCCTTTCAAGAAACTAGCAGATGAGAACTGCAAGGAGAAAACAAGATGATGCTTATGCTTCAGAAGTGATGAACTGCTTGTTGCCAGCCTCATTGGACCAAGTGTAAGGCTATGTATGGACCCTTAATATTGGTTATAAAACAAGATGGCAGTTTGAGGTTTTCTACTGACTACAAGGCTTTAAATAACATAGCGACACCCAACAAGTTTCTTATTCCAGTCATAGAGGAGCTGTTAGATGAATTATGAAGAGCTCTAATTTTTTCTATATTAGATTTGAAGTTGGGCCTATCATATTACTATGAAAGAAAGTGATGCACATAAGATACAATGTAACACCCTAAAAATTAAGATTGAATCAAATGAATTAATCTATTTGTGGTTAATCACTAATTAATTAAACCTAAGCATATATACCATCTGCAAATTGACCTTTTTGTAGACTATGTTCAATGGTCAATTCATTAACGAAAACAATAATAAAAATAAGGAGACTTGTAAATTTGCTAATTTTTGTATTAATTAATTAGACTAAATTAAACTAAGCAAAGTAGGCTAATTAAATAGGGGATTAGTTCCCTAATTATGCAAAGAGGTCATTCCGAGGTTCATTCAAATTCATGACCTACATCAAGGCACAACTTTATCGTAATGGCAGGGCTGTTTTCAGATTTCATTTATTTCATGCCAACCACAACAAAGCCTTTTTTCCCCCTAGGTGAGGTTGGTTACGTGGATCACGTGCATCTGTTGGTTTAGTTGAAGACCAAAGTTTCAGAGATATTGTTTACCTCGAGTTCTATTAGAACCAATTTATTAACTACTGTATAGCAGGATTAACTACGGTAGCAGTTTGCAGGTTCTTTTGTCCACAGTGAAGAATACATTGGTTCACTTCTTAATTCATGTTTAAGAAAATTGCATAATACCATACCAACACTAGTCACACACTCACAAGTAGCATACATGCTTATTTCCATCAAATATCAACATATCACCACCAGAACAATGATCAGTTACTAGACATACAAAACAACCTCTATGTGGGTCAAATAAAAATTTAAATAAACAAATATAGCAATGAATTATACCGCTGAACAAAATCAGTGCTCCCTCTCCATGCATTTCCTAAAGCACTCCAAGCTCCAGATGCAAAAGTCTCCACAGAGCTATCAAAAGCCTTCAAACCCTACACACATTAAGTAGCTCGGGTATGAGTGCTTAATGTATGAGTACAGACTATCTAAAAGCATAAAATTTGCATCCAAAAGCACAGAATTATTTTTCCTAGGTAGTCAATTGTCCCCATTAAAAATGTTACTCACTGTTACTCAAAACCCATGAGAATCATGGGACAAAATCAAACCTATAGGCAAGACCCATAGAAGCATATTCTAGAAGCTAGATAGTACTAGTTTCAACAAACAAACAGCAGAACAATATCAGTGTAAAAGATGAACAAAAGGATAGTGAAGAATGAATAGGAAATCTGCATATTTGGCGAGGCAAAGACATATGAATAAATCAGCATAATATACAAAAGACCTAAATGGTCAAATCCAATAAATGATAGCATCCAAATTGCAAATTAACCCACCCCAACCCCCCAAGGATGTGTATCTTTATGTGCTTGCCTGGCTAAGTAGTGAATCTTCACCAGCTTTCTCCAATCTGTCCAGAGCAGATTTTCGCAGTTTGGTATCCTCATCGTCACTTTCCTTCTTAGCTGCAGAATCTTCAGCCCCTTCATCCTCTTTGGAAGATTCTGACTCTTCAGCTTCATTTTGCAACTCCGCAATGCCCTTTGATGCTGTCTGTGCAACTACAGCAGCCTGCATGTCAAAACCCCATTGATTCATAACAAATAATTTGATACCTTTCTAATGATTATTCCTAATAATCTGCCAAATCCAAATAATTTCGAAAATATTATTGCCTCTACTTTTTTCATTCAATATTATCAATTTTAAGTAAATAAGATATGATTTATTAGAAGAATAAAGCATTAATATCTTTCCCACGCAAAACCATATTGGCTCCAATCGAACATCTCCCTTACATAGTCTTCTTCAATAATTCTTTCCTAATAATCCACAACAAATAAATAATTTCCAGGACATCAATACGTCTACTTCTTCATTCAATATAATCTATTAAGACAGAATTTATTGGAAAAATAAAGCATCAACCCCTTTTCCACATACCCATGTTTTACTCCAACCAACAAAAACCCTTTTATAGTCCCCTTCGAAAATAATAAAATCTAAACGCTGTGAAAGCCTTATGTTGAACTTGAGAATTCGACACTGTTGAACTCACTACGTGCTAAATTAGTAAGAAAAAACTGTCAACCAAAAACAGAAAATGCAACACATTAAGGCGCAGTTGCATAATAAAACTATTCCATAAATTAAAACAATAACAAAAAGGAAAAACCACACTAAATAACACAAATCAACAACACATTCCGAGATTGAGACAAATGCGTTGGTTGACACCGAAAATATAAAACAAAATGGCTCTTCTCTTTTGTCCCATTTCGAAACGCACATTGCGAGAGATCTCTTCGGCGGCAACAGCGGCGGCTTTCTGAAGATCGGAGAGAAAAGAGAACTGCAAAAATCCCCACCCTCCCGCCGACGGTTTTGGCAGTTGTGGTTCTGGCGCAACCTCCTCCTCGTCGTTTTGCTTACTCTCGGACTGCGTTTTGTCGTCCATATTTTTTTTCTTTTGTGAAGATTCCAATGAGAGAGATTTTCGGGAATTGGTGAAAGAATGTGAACGGTGTTGTGAGATTGTTGTTCCTTACGCTATGGTATTTCGATCTGTTGTGTGTTATGTCGTTTTGGATTTGGGTGGAAGATGCAACTGTGTTAGCAAAGCAATGCCAAATGTCGTTTTCAAGTTTTTAAGCGTATGAACGACGAAATAAGAGCACGTCGTTTTTACGTTATACTCTGTGTTTTGTTGAGTGAGTTTGTTGGTGTGTATAATTAGTTAAACAATAATTAATTAAATAATAGTCAACTTTAGAATTACTCTGGGCACATGATAGGGACAAGTTTAGAGAATATATAATAGTCTCGTTTATGTTTTAAATAAAAAAAATTATTATATATAGTGTGAATGTGTGTTATTTTTTTCATAATAATAAAATACTAAAAAAATTATAACAAAAATAAATACAAATATTTTTTATAATTATATATATGTTTTATTTATTTAATTTCAAAAATAGTAAAATAAAATAAAGTGATTAATTTTGAAAAAAATATCTCTTGAAAATTAAAATAAAAAAAATACATGATACAAAAAGAAAATCTCTATATCTAGTACTATATACAATTTTGAACTAACAAATGGAAACTTCTTCAATAAAATATTATTTCTGATCCACTTCTATTCAAATTTTTTTTTCTACAAGAGGTAAAAATATTAACGTGTCACAATATCAGAATTTTGAACCTTCAAAAATTAAATCAAAAAGAACAAAATTTCTCTCTCTTTTCTTCTCACCCTATCCCACACAAAAAATCCTTCTCTTTCATCCCAACCTCTTCAGCTTCTTCTCCCTCTTTCTCACTCTCACACATTCAAACCTCTTCAGCTTCTCTCTCTTTCTCACTCACAGATAACACCATTGGAGACAAAATGTCTTCAATTTCATCTTTCTCTTTCGCACTCAAACATTAATATCTATTTCTATTTTTGCTTTTTTTCGATTCTTCATCTCGATGTTCTTACCCAGATCTCGATTTTGTTCAGCTTTCTAGATGTTTTTCACTAACATCTTCACATTTCTACTTATTTTTGTTTTATTTTTTTTCATTTTTTTTCAAATGAATGAAATGAGTAGAAGATGGGTCACGGCCAAGATTTGATTTATTTGGTTTCAGAATGAAAGTGGTATGTGAAGTTCATATTTTATCCAGATTTCATTTTTTTTTCAGCTTTCTCAACCAAACAGTTCATCTTTTTAACCAGATCTCGGTTTTTTTCAGCTTTCTCAAGCAAACAGTTCATCTTCTTACCCAGATCTCCATGAAAAGAAAGCCAAGAAGTTCTCTAGTTTCTTTTCCAAGAGTGAGCCAAATGTTATGCCCTTCATTTCTTGCAACTACTGTATGAAGAAAGGTCATATTCTTAAGAATTGTCATGTTAGAAA
>Ga0214545_1003962_pt1 | contig 27958 bp, 21 predicted proteins | sample CNSS4metaG_FD_160064 | JGI IMG/M metagenome (GOLD analysis project Ga0214545, IMG submission 160064) | Root nodule microbial communities from cowpea collected in UCLA plant growth center, Los Angeles, California, USA - CNSS4 | ecosystem: Host-associated > Plants > Roots > Nodule | place: USA... | reverse complement strand
TATATATATATATATATATATATATAAATTTTTTTTTTTTCATCCTATTTTTAATCCAAAAAAAGTATTAATGTATTCTTGATCTTCAATTGGATCATTACCACAAAATATTTCTAATAAAGGTGGAATCCTCACATTTGGTTATGCATATTCTCCATGCTGCATTATTCTACATTAGGGTGAAACAAAAAAAAAATTACAAAAAACAATTATACCACATGGGTGGCAACAATTAAATACAGAAGTAGTATATCCTATACTAAAAGTCAATCATGGTTGCATCTAAGATGAATCATTATTAATATATACACTACAACTACAACATGTTATCCACAATTAATTTACCCTTTGCATTTGTTCTACTCTCCATTTAACAATGTTTACCAAATATCCAACTTTTTCACCATACAACATTAATTATTTTTCCAACACCGATTGTTCTGTTCTGTTCTTCATGTGGATCTTCCAACCAAGTCGTCGTCCAACGTTGACGACCTTATGATGATAAACCTTGTAACAGTTGTCATGTGTAGTATTATTGAATGTGTGCATTGAAACCGCACATAAAATCGCCCGTGCGCAACCATGGGATCCACCAATTAGGGTTTTTTTGTGAGACAAGCAGCATCATTATAAAGGTTTGTAAAACCTAATTGCTTACATATCTTCCCTTTGCAGCGTACCCCATCGTCTCCATTATGCTGATCACACGTTTCTGTCAACTTTTCACAAATTACTACATCAACTAAAGATAACATAAAGAATTACAATGCATATATACGAGGACAATTTTTACTTTAATGACTTAAACTCAGTCTTAATAAGCTTAATGCGTTTTCTTAATAGATCCTATTTGCAATGGAAACCAATATTAATCAAGATAATGAAAACTTTATTTCTTCTGTTTCATAATAGTTTTAAGATCTTTTTATCAGTTCACACTTACAGGGACAAGAAAGAAATTATCTACCTCGATTCTATGACGTTTAACATTTTGACACATGTATTAATTAGAATTTTTAATTTTATGATGTGACTTATTGGTACAGTACATTGATTTAATCGAAAGTAATGATGGTTAAAAGTGATTTATTTTTCAATATTCATTATGTAAGTAGAAATTGAGGTGTTTTTGTTTGCTGTAAAAAAAAATTAAAGTTAAATGATCATTGGTTAAGAAGAATATATTGAGATTCTGAAAATTTGCAGAGAGATTTGTTTAAGAAAAATCATGAATGCATTTTCTGTATTTTTTAAGAAGAATCTCTTCCTTCATTTATATATATAAAAAATATGGAAATATTGACCGATAAGAAATAAAATTAATTTATAATATATAAATAAATATAAATATTTCTTTAAACTTATTTTACTGAATTAATCATAAATTAAAATTTATTATAATATTTTTTGTTTGTTAAATTTATTGTTGCATTTTCTTCGTATTGAACTATTTATTAATATTTTGTTACAATTATTTTATGTTATTAAGAAACAAATTTATTCAAACATATTAAAACAATAAGAGATTGCCTTATTAAGAAAGATAGTATTGAAAATAAATACCCATCATATCTATTTACTGGGTATGATCTTAAAAGAAACATCATTTAATGCATCATCGGTTTTATAAAATGACAGTAGTTTTAATAATAGCCATATAAAATGGAATGGACGAAGTATTAATATTTGTTTATTTTGTATTGTTTATGCAAATTATTTGTTACATCGTATTAAGAACGTAAATTAAAAAATTAGTATTTGTAATCCTTTGTTTAAATTAGGAACTGAAAGAAAGAACGTAAGAAAAGAAAGAAAAATTAATAAAATGTAATGTGATGTTTTTTATTCGGTGAAAAGGAGTTGAAAAATAGAAAAAGTTAGTTAAAATTTGTAAGTGAATAAATTAATATGACAGGATAAAAAAATATAGTAATCTGATCATTTAAATAATTAACAAAATGTTATTATATTAAAACTTAAAATGAATAAATTTGTATATGCTTAAGAAATTCTTACTAATTTATCTGATTTCTTTAGTAGTTTTTGGATACTTTATTCCTGTTTAGTAATTCTAAAGTTTTCAATGAGATTATTTTCGAAAAATAAATACAAGTTAAAAAAAACTATAAATTACAACAAACAAATGTACTAAAACAATAATATACATGTATATATAATTTATTAAATTTAAATTACGATATAAAAGATATATTTAGAAAAGAAAATAATGAAAGATAAGATGTGTTTAAATTTAATATATTTAAAGATGTTATGTAAGTGTATAGATAAAATATTTTGTTTGTGGCTAATAAAGGAATTGAAGATCAATAGTTGTAAATGAGGAAAAGCAATTAATTGAAGAAAATGATGATTGGCCATAAGATTTGAGTGGAAGATTATGGGTCCTATGAACTCCCTCTTCAAACCAATCTCATTCACGTGTCTCACAACATAACATCATCTTTAATCAATTTTTCCTTATTTATAAAATTATAAAATTATTATTTTAACCTAAATCTTCATAATAAAATTATAAAATGGTGGTAGCATAGCATGTGGTGCAGAGATCCAGAGCCCCATCCCCAACCCTTCCCTCTCTGCACATTCTATTTTTCTAACTTTTCTCTCTGCATCCTTCTCAATACCATGCACAAACAAAATCCAACTTATACTAAAATTGGAATAATTTAACTGAATCAACTCGCAATAAAAAAACATTATGTATTCCATTAATCCATACATAAAGTAGGCAAATAAAATTTTCTAACTATTAGATCTAAGTTATACTAGAGTATTAAAATAATATATATATATATATATATATATATATATATATATATTTATTTATTTATTGGATATATAAAGTATAAAATTTTAACTGCTTGTCCCTCCAATTGCTTTCAAGAGCAGTGAAGATATCTTTCAATAAATGTCTTGCCATTGACCTCTGCAAATCTTCACTCTTCCTTTCATCATTTTCTGTTTCTTCTCTCTGTACTCTCCCTCCTCAACTACTGCTACTTCTCACTACAACACTGCAACATCTCTAATGGAGCAACCCTTCCACTTTCTCTTTCTCTTTCTCTTTCACTAGCAACCTCCCATGTTCCTGTCTTTGTTCCAACCAACCAACCTGCCACCACCACTCTGCTTCACATTTCTAAAATGGGATGCTGTGTCAGTACCAACAGATCTTATTCTTCACCCTCAAGCAACCCTCGTGAGCCACCACTAAGATCTACTGCTAAAGGTTCCGAAAACAGAGCACCGCCACCGGAGGAAGAGACGGTGAAGGAAGTCTTGTCAGAAACACCCAAATGGAAGCCCAAATTCGACGCGGAGAAGCCCACAGAGGCCCAAGTTACGGACGAGAAGGAGAAGTTATTCATCAAGCCCGAAGAGATCTCTGAGGTTTCTGAAGTTTGCAGTGTGAGCGAGAGCGTGTCCACGCTTGCCGACGAAGAGTCGCGTCAGAGGGTCAACGGATCTCCGACAAAGGTTCGTAAAGCGCGCTCCTTTTCCGGCGAGCTCGGGACCCGAAGGGAAAGAACGGCGGGGAAGTCCCCGGCAAGGAGGGCGGAACAATCGCCGGGGAGAAGAAATGCCGGGTCGGTGAGAGTTGTTCAAATGGGCAATGGGGTAAGTGGGAACCAGCCTCGCCGACGAGACGCCGGTGAGAATTCCGGACGTCGATCCAGGTCGCCGGCTACCCGCACCGACAGCGGGGCAGCTAGATCCATCGTGGGTCGTAGTCCGTCGGCAAGGAGAACAAATCAATCACCCGCACGGGTGAGAGCGGCGGCGGCGGAGAGCGGTGGCCGGAAATTGGAGAATTCGAACATGGAGGGTAAGTGGCCTTCTTCAGCTAATGAGTCACTAGAAAACCCACTGGTGTCGTTGGAGTGCTTCATATTTCTGTAGACGAATTGTGGCGGCGATGAATCCATGGAGTTGGTGAAGTTATAGTAGTTATTATTGTTAGTGATTATTAGTAGTCTTAGTTAACTGATATACCAGTATTAATTGTGTAGTAGTTTGTTTGATCAGTGTCTGAAGTTTAATTGAGTGTAGGAAGGTGTAAATAGATGAAGTCAATGGTCAATTGTAGGACAGTGGTGAGTTATTATTGGAGGGAAAGGAAAGGGTGATTTGTTGGATAAGTGGAATACGTAAATGGTGAAAACTAAAAAGGAAAATAAAAATTGACCTCTGTTTCTTTACTTGCAGTGCTGTTTCGAAAGATTGCGTTTCTGCCATATACGATTCACTCTGTACCAAATATTCACCTTAGCTTTTCTGAAAGTGAAACGCTATGTGACCGTCAACTTCTTCCAACTTATTCACCATTTTGTTATTTTACATAAAAAAGTTCAGAGAGTGATTTTACGAAAAAACTGTGTTGGTGAATTGCTAATTCATGGTACTGGACATTCCTCTAAAAAGATACTGCATGGCCTTTATTTTTCTCTCCTACCTTAATTTTCGATCCTATTGTTCCAAGTTTATATTTATTGAAAAGGACCGGAATAAACAAGTTTTAGATATCAAACCCATGTCAATATCACATGTCATGTTGTAGATAAATTAATACAGTGTAAAAAGCGGTAAAGATACTTCTTCCGGTCACACTACTACACCCACTTTAGTAAAAGATAAATATAGGAAAAGAAGGAAATTATAAAAGTTAAAGAGGATTGTTCGTTTGAAAATAAATAAATAAAAATTTATGAGGATCGCATAAAAGATTTTCCAAGGAAATTATACTGCTTTTATCACATTAAGGCCATGAAAGTTTTCATATACGTGTAAATATGAAAAGATGGACATTTTTGAGAAGTCGACTTCAATAAGAAAAAGTTAGGAAAGTTCATTGATTCATTTTAGTCTAATTGAAAGGGTGATAAGTGTTATTACTTTATATGAAATCAGTAAAGTCTTATGTTTATTTGTTGGGACAGTAGTTAATACCAAAAGGTTAGGAAAGTATAAAAAAAGTGTTACTGTTGATCAAGTTTTATGGATACTCTATGTTCCTTAGAATCCCCCCCTAACATGGCTGCATGCTTATTTAGTATTATATAAATCTACACAAAAATTCAATAAGAAAAACTCAAGAATGTTTTTTTATTGGGTTGAGAGAGAGAAATAAGATGGAAATAAGTTGATGAAATAAAAATAAAGAAAAAAGTTAAAAGTACTACTATTTAATTAATGGAAAATAGTGAAGAAATGAGGAAAGATATACAACTCTTTTTTTTGTTTTAATTATTTATCTCTTTTTTCAGCTGTAAAATAAACATGATTACATAACTCTTAATCTTAAAATATACAGAAAGATATTCAGCGATGGTGTATCCGTAATCTATGGTATTCAACTGTAACTAATAAAAACGCGCAATGCATGGTACATTCACGTGTTAACCAATATATTTGACTTAAGAACGGATAGTGAGTGTGTTTTGGCATTCAAGGGAGACCATTATGTCAGCTTAGAAGAACTAGTCCAACATGGTACAACAAATTTTAAAATTTAAAAAATTAAAAAAAACGTGATTTAATTTTGAAGAGATTTATTTGTGGAATCTTATAAAACTTACAATTTCCTTGACCGAATATTGCGCAACACAACACGGGTTACCTTACCCTTGGTTTGGATGTATGGTTAAATTTTGACATTATTACGACTAATTATTTTTATACTCCCTTAATACTCTTTAAAATTATAATTATTTTTATTTGATTGAACACTAAATTAGCTCATTTATTGCAATAGTGAAGGGAGGGTCATTGACAGCCAAACTAATAATGATAATAATGAAAGTAATGGTTAACTACTACACTTCCTATAAACAAGGAGGGACTGGTAAAAAATAAAGAAAAAATAATAATTTTGTATAGATTAAATTTGAGAATAATGTTTTATTTTAGAAAATTGAAGTAAAAGTCCACAAACAACTAATATTTCATTTACTTTTTAATTAAATATTTTCATTTTAAAAACATAAAAACAGATGAATAGTATCTAATATATTAAACACTTCATATAACGGGATTATATGCATATCTAATATAGAAATAAAGGTATATGAATGATTTATTTACTTATTTCATGTACCCAACAATAACACGGTTACACGAATATGTGAGACTTCAGAAGAATTCAGTCAACTCGATTCATTAATTTCAATTAATTATTATTATTATTAGTAATCCTTAATTTTTTGTTTCAAAAGTATAAAAATGTCAACTTCGAACAATCTTACATAAATTTAATTTAAAAGAATGCTAAAAAGTATAATTTTTGAGTTACCATTTCTCGAGGAATAAAATATAGGCGAGTAGATTAGTCTTTATTCTCATAACTAAGAGATATCAAAGCTTAGTCAACGTATGGTTTTAAAAAGTCAGCTTGTAGACTTGTATAGCCAGGCCGAATCCAAATGGGAGTTGAATTTGCCAGGCCCAAGAGAAAATTCACTGTTAGCCCAATTGAAAAAGCCCAATACACACAAACGGACTAGATGGTGTGTTTCTAGTGTCCAATACAATAATATCTCTAGGTTGTTGTCATAGTGACTTGTGAACACTGACAAAGTGCAATAATGTTTTCGAAAAAAACAAAAGTGCAATCATATTTGAAATTGACTAGTGATCGATCCAATTAGGAACATAAGATTATAGTATAACAAACATGAAATCATTTTCCTTCAGTACTTGGATCAAAGACTAATCCATTAAAATATTAAGGAATTGCTTAAGAGACCAAAATCTCCAACAGACAGTTCCATTCTCAAAGACGAAAGGATCAATTGTATTATGACATTGTTAAAGAAAGTGAATTTTCGAGCGTGTACAATAAGTGAGGAGACCCTAAACATGAAAACCATTATCTTAAATCCAAGAATTTCGGCAACATAATCATTAGGGCACACCCGAGGGTTCCATGTCAGTTTGGGTCCAACGACCAAACTGACAATTATGGCAAAGGCTATTCACGTGTCATTATCAGAGTGACAATATTATTTGATTTTACGCGTGCGTTTTGATCATATGGTCTTTGTTTGTGTGCAAGATAAAGAGGTTTCCATTGTTTGGTGCACAACATTCTATGCATTTACAACCACTGATTCTATCAGGGAGAAACATTTGGACACACCAATTTGCACTAAACTAGATTCTATGTACATGGTATGCTATAAACTACAAAGAAAGCTTCTACATAACGTAATGTAACATGCACATTGCATAAACTTTTCACACTGAATTCTTATTATACTTGGTTGATGTTATGCATGGTGGTGTAAGTGGAATAAGGTACTGAGCTATGTTGATGAGGAGGCCATGGTATCCGTTCAGGGCAACAGGGTGCAGGTGCAGGATGAGCGATGAAAGAAGGAGTTTCATCTCCAGGCATTAAAACTGAAACCCAGCTTGCATACAAACTCATCTGTACAAATTAGACAGTGAAGTTAGAACATAACATCATTGGTTTAGGAGTTCATTAGAATACAAAAACTTTTATCTTCTACAATAGGTGAATTGAGTTGTGATGTGCAGCATAGTTGGAATAAAGGAGTTATTTTAGACCACGAGTGGACCAGAAATCAAACCAGAAAGGGCTTGACAAATCATTGTCCACTGCAAACTTGGGAGAAAAGCAACATATGCTTCTTTTTTTGTTAAACTCGTTGCTTTCAACATCACATCTCAAATTGAAGGCAATAGCATTAAATGTCTTGTTGAAAACCACAAGACTTCTTTTTAAGGTCAAGCAATTTAATGCCTGCAATCATCAACGTGGTAAAGCAACAGCTGCATCACTATTCCCAGTTTATTTTCAAAACAATAAGCAAACAGTAGAACTTTTTAAGAGAAATCGGCTGGTAAAAAGAAAAACAGTAAAATGTCTGCAAGGAGAAACTAATTAATTGCCTGTCCCAGATTTATTCAGACAATGTTATAATGGTGAGGAGAAGAACACCATTGGATAAGAACACTTCAAACAGTGTGAGACAGGTAGAATAGCAAATCAAATTGTTTCATTTGCAACAATAACTGACGATATTGATATTTTACTTTTCAAAATTGTAAAGCTAAAACACTAATGAGCTACCTAAACTGTCATTGAAAGAAACAATGATTAAACAGAAATGTGGTGCTAAATTATTTGCATCTGATGCTAAACTTACAAACCGAGGTCAGGCTAGTTATATGCATCCCATCAATCATCAAAGAAATTGAAGTTACAAAAATAAAAGATTTACAATGTACTCAGAATCTTCTCTAGATGGACCTCACTAACGTAAGAAATGAAATAAAATAAGCAACAGGGACAACACATTCATCGAACCCAACATTACTATTTCTTTTCTTCCAATCTGGACATGTTTGTTGTATAAGGCACCAACATCATCCAACATCGTATCATACATTTTTGACTTATAACAACACAAAATAAAGGAGATTAAATGTGTCCACATAGATAGATATTAACACAGATTATGGATCCAAAAAATTTAGTAATAAAACCAAGATGGTCGCCTTTGGATTATATGTTTGAACACAACGTCCGGAAGATTTTGGATCACTTGGATTTACAATTAGCTATTCAAGAATCCAAAACCTGTGCTCTGATTCAGCTGTAATCTGTTTTCCACACTGTATAATCTGTTACTGTGATTTGAAGTGACTTTTATATCATATAACTTCATTAATAAGAAAAATCATCCTCACGTGTTCTAAGGCTGCCCGAGTGGCATCATTACCATAAATAATAATAAGAATCCCTGACATCTGTCTAATTGCAAAAGCATGTTCTCTAGAATCCCATATTCTGTGTTCCATTAACACCAATGAAATTCCAAATGTAATCCAAATGCCAAACAAATGATGTATTCAATTTTCTATTATTTGTGGAGCTTTTGCATTCAAAACTTCATTGGCTAATGCTGGGGGAATCACATTAATGATTTTGTTAAAGTTGAGAGAAACAACTCCACAGGCAATGTCCTAATCAAGTTGGTGCCCTCCAACAGAACAGCGAGGTTGGATAAGAAGGTGGGCCTGGAGTGTTCCTCCAAAGTAAGGGCATAGAGTAGGCAACACAATTGTTGCTTGGTTCTAGCTCATCATATGAAAGCTAAGTCTAAAATGTTAAAGGAAAAGGTTATTGACCAATGGCTAAGATAGGATGTGTGATTACCTTCTTAATTAGTAGCTACTAGTATAGACCATAATAATAAGTTTAACTTTGGTCGACAATCTGTCGCAGACCACAAACATGTACGGTATAATTGAAGATTGGAGGTGATGGTGCAGTTGAGTGTCCAAAACAACAATGTGGGTCTTAACTCCGACACAGACATGGATAAATAAGTCCACAATACTAGCGGCTAGGGACCAATGCTAACAGAAAACTTCTAGGGAGAACCATGTCCTCATAAAAAGCAGAGGACAACGAAGTCTGCTCATAATTAAGGCATTTGACTGAACGTGTAAATGCAAGGAGAATGAAATGAAAAACTTGGTTAGGAGTTATGCTAGAGTTCTTCGGTTCAAATAACCACACAAAAGAGAAAAAATAACAACGGCAGAAAATAATGTTTTCAGATACAAAATTCAGACTTTGCAAGATTTACCGTTTTTTCAGAAGATAAATTTAAGGGTAAAATGGTGAAGAGGCTATAAGGCTATAAAACACGGTAAATTACTAGAGTAGCGCTTCTCCAAAGTGAAGAAAAGTATAGGCATGGTTGGGTCTATATAAGGATGAAAGAAGAAAACCCTTTAACAAGAAATCTGTAACGCAAGACCATAGAGTTGGATGAGAATATTAGGGCCATTGGAACAAGAAAATGCAGAGAAGGTCTAAATAAGAGATCAAGAATGTGTAATTCTGAAGGATAACAGTGTCAGAAATGATGAGAAACATTAAAAAAAAAAACATCTTGAATTAGTCAAAGGGACAGGCAGATGAATTCAGCAGAAAAAGGATAATCCTCCTTAAGAAACCAATATTCTAATGTAGTGTGAGAAAGAAAAGGAAATTTATGGGAGGAATAATATTCAACCAGAAAAAGAAGAGAGTAAAAAGCAACCCAGAAACAACAAAGAAAATTAGGTAAAAAAAGCTTTATGTCAGATAAGTAATCATCACTCGTCCAAAAAAACAAAATAACTACCGAAATTAAAAGCTGCCTAAAGTGGAAGAACAAAGAGAAAATCCTTCATTTTTTTTCCTCTTTCTGTTTAGTTGAGGGAAAACTTGAAAGAAAAGAAAAAAGAGAAAACCAAAAAACAGTAACATTCAACAAGGAAGGCACTGTGTGTCCGCCATTAGAAACAGGAAAACGCAAGAGCCGGGGCCAAAAAGTAAAAAAGTTAAAGGCTTTCACATTGTCATGAAACTGTAATGAGTAGTGAACACTCACTTTAGGTGAAGGGTGGGCAAGCTTCCCATTGAAGGCCATCTGAGAGCTCCGGCGACGGTTCCAGTCGGCTGACGGCAGCAGGGGTGGCGAGGTGGGTTTGAGAAATCTTTCAAAGATGGCCATGACTAAGAACATGGAAATGAGAATGGCAGTGGCAACAAAGCCAAAAGAAACAGCATTTACGGAACTATCGAAGCTGCTGCTCCAATGCTGATCATACTCATCTCTCTGCATGTTGAGTGGTGCCCCTATTGGTGGCCATTCACTGCTAATGCTATTGTGCTCTCTCACCATTCTTCCTTTGCTTTTCTTAACCCTGTTTTACCATTCTGGACAAGTTGGTTTCTGTTCACGTTTGAATTTCAGGCATTAGTGACTGTAAAGTTGAAGAAGAAGACGAGAGAGAGAAAGAGAGATGAAGAAGTGGTGCAGTGCAGGCAGGGAAGAAGATGGTCACTACTACAGGTTAAGGTTTGGCTTTATAGTAGCTCTCAACTCAACACTGTTGTTAATTTTGAGCATTCAAGAGAGAGAAAGGAGCAAACATGTGGGGTGGCTGCCCCTTGCAAAAAAGGAGAAACTTTGGAATTTGGATTTAGGACCCTGTCTTTTGTTTTTTCTGTCTGGATAAAATCGTAATAAAAATATTTTTACCCTTTCAGATTCGTTTTAGCTTTTTCACTTGTTTTGTTCACTTTTCCAAACAGTGTTGTGAGGGAGCTTCTAAGTTCAATTCTGACAGAATTAAATCAGGTTTAATTAATTATTTATTTATTTAAAAATATTATTCAAGTCTTAATAAAAAACATTAACATATTTATCCATACAAAATCCTCTTATGGCGTTGATAAGAATGTTTAAAGATTTGACAAAAATGTGTTTGATTTGGTAGTTAGTTTTTTATATTTCCTTTTTTGTACCCACACACTTTACTCTGTGATTCAAATAAGGTTAGATCAGAAAGCAATTAATAAAACTGTGCCCTTCCATAAACATAACTTCAATTACATCTATCATTTTCAAGGCGATGACAAACAATTTTTCTGGAAGTGATTGTACTGAATTAATTGGAGAATATTAAATGTGATTCGCATCCTTACAACTTCTTCACCTTAGTTGGAAGAATATCATTTCAATTTTGTTAGCATGTTGCTTAGATGTGCAACAAAGGGAATGGGTTATACAGAAGGTTTCTTAGGGCAATAACAATATCTCCAAGGGGTCTAATAGAAATGTTCTCATAACTAGTGTTAAAGGCTGAAATTGTCTTAAGAGTACAACTTATGGAAACTAAGAGTGCATGCTGGTCCTGGTCATATATGATAAACCATTCTTACAATAGCATCTATATTCTTTTCGTGTATTGATTGTTTTCGTAAGTTAATTTCTTATTTAATTTTAATATTAAAAAATAGTCAAAATAATATTACATTATATAATATAAATTATTTTTTATAAATTTAAAATATTTTACACATTGAATAATATTTATGAATTACACTATTTAATATAATATACGTACTTAAGATCTTCTTACAAATTATAATTGCATCAAATAAATACTTATGATGTGTAATTCGTTGATATGAATACATAGAGTACATTTATACAATATTTTTAATAAGTAAGAAAAGTAGAAGATAAGGACATTTGTAATGAACTAAAATTAATATATATTTAAGTTAATTGCCAAAATTTGTAGTGAACTAAAATAATTTATTTTGTTTTTCTTTTATATTTATATAAAAAAATCTCCAAACATTTTCTAATATAACCAAAGAAGTTAATAGTCACGTAATAGTAAGTTGACGAGTTGTCATTTATTATGTTTGGCTAGAAAAGGGACAGGATGACCTCAGCAGGAAATTTTAGAAGATTTTTTCTATGTGGGTTGTTGGAACTTATTCGAACAATCAGCAAAAAAAGAAAAAAAATTATAACAAACCCATTTCACAAGGTTCCTTTATTTTAAGACAAGTACGCGTTTACGCTCCCAACATAATCAAAGTCCTCATAATGTAATTCAATCATTTTAAATAATTAAATACAGTCAAAACAGTATGTTTCTAACTCAAGTCAGATAACATAGTTAAAGTCGATTCCTTACATTTAAGATATTTTTATTTTCAAATAAGAGATTATCATGATTTTGTTCTTGGAACATATTTCAAAAAATTATTAACTGGAACACTTACCAAATAACTGTATAAAGGAGAAATATGAATAAGAGATAAATAATATTTTTTTTCCAAAATTCTTTTTAAATACAAATAATTAATTTCTTTTTTGTTTAATTGAGTATTTAAGCCAAAGTAAAAGATGGCAGGATCCATGATAATATCAAAGATTAGTGAAGATGAGAGAATATGAATGGAATGATGGTGATGATGTAGGTGTTCGTGCACACTTAAACCTTCAGGTAGAGAGAGCTACGACATGCAAATGTACACATATAGGAATAGGGTTTAGTTTGCCAAATGAACAAAACAAAATCCTAAGCACATGCAACACAATATTAATATATGCATTCTGTCTCCCTCAACATATGCTACCTGGCACCACACCAACCATTGCATTAACAACCACAATACCTCTCACATAATTTATTTAGATTTTTTTTCAAAACCTGACCTTACTCTAAAAATAAAAATAAATAATATTATTATAGGATAAATTATAGCCTTTATTTTTCGTGTGATACTCGAGAATCTGAACTATCATGTATGTCGACCTTTCGAGGCCCAGACCCAACATGTGGCCCTCTGATTGTCGCCAAGATCAACGGCTCAGATGGCTTCACAAGCAAATCCTGTTGGTGAAAGCAGAGGGTGTTGTACCAAAAAAAGAAAAGGAGTGTACCGTGATGTGAACCCTTCACGCGTGCATGGTGCAGCTGACACGTGCGAATGTGTTAGCGTAATGCACAGTGTGGTCAGAGAGAATCAGAAGGGTCAGGGTCAAGGGAGAGAGCATGGGTGGCTCATGCAAGGCTCACGTGAATGATGCACCCTTTCTCTTCTTTTCATGCTGGTCAAAGCTTTTGAGTGCTCCCGTTGACCACTCGCAAAAGCAGTTTCATTTTAACTGGGCTTGGGCTTTACCAGTTTCATCTTTAAGCTTTGGGCCTGGCCTCGGCTGTAAGTGGACTTCAGGAGTAATTTAGTTATCCACAACGGAAATATCAGAAAAACAGCAACAATGTTTGAGATTTATAAAGTTAATTGAAAAACATCTTCAACCCTAATTCTTTTTATTGAAAATAATTAAATTTGTAGGAAGCGTGTATAATTTGAACATGTCTAAGGAATGGTAATCAGTTTTTAGGAACACCTCTTTATTGCTAATTTGGGCGAAACAAAACAATCATTGCTCCCAAAACTTTCCGCAAAGCAGATACATGGTGCATGAATTCAGGTTTCTTGGATTTTAAAATATTAAATTTATTTTATAAAAGCTATCAATAATTATGCACTGTTGGTAAAGACCATTGCTTCAAAATTCACCTGGCGCAGTTCAAAAGGGAACTTCAGCAGATCCAACTCGTGGAGATGGAGTGGAGTTAATACATGCAGATTTTTTTTTTTTTTCTTATGAAACTAAAATATTAGTATACTTAATCTAAAACACTGTTCTTCATACATGTGAAATATCACTTTCAAATGCAGAGTGAATCAGCCAAAATGTTATGCAATGATTAGAACATATATTCTACATATATATAGTCTATAAATGAAACATAAATAATTCTATATGTATTTTTTTTTTCTTTTTTAGTCTGAATCAAGAGAGTTGCACAACACAGCAATGGCCACAGAGCTCTTTCTGGCCCTCCAATTCCATGGGTTCAAAGCTCCTCCAAGCATGGGTGTGAGCTGAAGTGTCAAAGATGTGCACAAGAGACATGGTTCTTGGTACTTCGCCACCTATTCTGTAACCTGTCAAAAAGAACAAACGACTTCCGATGGGTGCCATAGTGAGGTACAACCTTTGATCATTAGGAGGGAAATTCTCATAGTTGTCCTGTAACTGTAACGTGCAGAGGTTCCTCTTGTGTGATCCATCAACCTCATTCCATAGTTTCCCATCATAGGACTCAATGTGTCCCTTCCACGAATTCAAACAATCCCCTGAACTGAAAAGGGTACCATTCACTGCCACAATCTGATTAGGTGGCACATCCAACTGCCACATCCCCGCTATCAGGTCCCACCTCCCTGCTTCCGTGTCATACACCTCAGCAGAACTTCTTTCCACTATGCTCGGCATCGTCCTGTCAGAGTCCTCTCTCTCAGCAAAACCCCCCACAATGTAAACCTTCCCTTGCCACGTCACGCCAATACACTTGTTCCTTAAAATATGCAAATTCGGGAGTGGGCTCCACGTGTCACTGTCTGGTTCGTACACCTCAGCCGACGAGATCCCCCGTGCACATCCCACCGTGGACTTTCCCCCTGCCACGTAGATTTTGTTGTCACAAACCGTGCACGCAAAATCATATCTTGCCACCCTCAGTGGTGCACAGATGAACCATTGGTTGGTTCGAACGTTGTAACGGAGCACATTTGGCACTACTTTGATGCCCTCATCCACGTAGTCAGCACAGTCATCGGATACATGAACCATTTCTTTGTGACAGATTTGGCCACCGATTATGTAGATAGAGTCCCCTAAGGAGACTATGGCGAAGCCCTTTAATATTTGGTCGTCAACTAGGCCGGGAATAGGACCAACACATGTCCACGTGTTCATGGAGGGGTAATAGAGTTCGATTGAATTAGGGAGACTCACCCCTGGGGTTGGTTCTCTAGGGCAAAACACAGCAACCACAACATGATTGGAGAGAAGATTTTCTGGGGATGGTAGGGCCGTTGGTCTTGGTGGGGAAGGGAGTGAACCCATTGGGGTTTTTGGGGAGATTGTGTTGATATTTTCGGCGAAAAATAATTCCTAATTAAGTTTTGTGTGTAGATGGCAAGTGGGAAATGTAATAATATAAAGGTGATGCAGAGATATAGAGGAAAGGTGGCGGAGAAAACGAAAGAGTTGGCTTGTGATCATCGACTGGGAACAACACGTGGTGCTGAAATCAATGAATTTTCTTGTGATAACAGATGAAACATTTGGTGGTTATTGTACATGGTCATGTCTTTTCTGTTTAGCGAATGGGACAAACATTACTATTTTCCGGACTTTCCAAGGTTTCTTGGTTTTAAGAATGGTCCGAACAAAAATATTGTTAAATTAATCTCTTTCTGGCGTGGATTTTTAGGTTAGAACTTCTTTGGATGGGATGTGTTCTCTATTTTGGAAGCAGCAGCACGGCAACGAGAGTTGAGGAATGAGAGGAAGAGACATGGAGAAATGTAGGTAAACAGTGTTGTGTTATTTCAATTACAAGCAACTGTGTTTATTTTATCTAACTCCCACATCAGTTTGGTTTTTTCTACGGTGGTGCTGGGGTCTCTCTCACGAATTGAAATGATGATAGCCATGAGTAGATGAAATAATTAGGCATTAAGATCATTTTAAGGTTTAGTTACACTATAATTTAGGAATGACTTGTAGCGTAAGAGTAGAGTCGCTTTTTAAGTCTAAAGTTGCCATTTATTGAGGGAAAAAAAGTAATGTTGTACTGAAATAATTGCGTCTTGGTTCAACCAAAAGGAAGAAAGAGGGGGTAGAGAGATAAAAAAAAAAAGAACAGTACCTAGTAGTGGGCAACGTGACAAACACAAAGAGACAAAAGAGAGAGATAAATCCAAGGGGAACACGCTGGGAAAGCATCTAAAAAGATTGTAGCTTGAAAGCAAATCCAAATGAGATACTAGTGTATCACTGCATGATACATGAAATGTGGGATCAGTGACACTTTTTTCTCATTAAGCAAACACTAGTTCGGCTATAGGCATAGGTGTGCTTATCAAAAAATGTCACTTTGGTTTTTGCTATGATACATTTGTGCTTTGGTTTAATACTGCTGCGTGCTTTTGCAATCTCGCTACTTTATCTGCTTTTTACCTTTCAAGATTTGCTGTGCCATTATTTACATTTTTTTAATGTCAACACAACCAACAAAAAGTCATGCCGTGTGATTAGTAAACTAATAAACAAAACAAAACAAAACCGAGCATGCATGGATGGAACTTGAGAGTGAAAAATAGATTGCCCCTTAACGTTTATATGCACGACAAAGTTCATTTCTTTTTTACTTTTTTGCCACTGAAAGCATGACATGTTGTGTGATTCACATTTACCTGTTGTGTTAATTTAGGCATTCGTGGTGGCTTAATAATGGGTTCCTCTTCTGCTCCACTTGGAAGGCCATGGCCCATTATTGATGTGTATGAATCGGTGATTGTAAGTAACTATATGCAGGTGCAGTCTGAAATAAGTATTTGACCAAAAGAGGTAACAGGGAAAGCAACAATACCTGCATTGTATGGTTGATATCATACGGTGGAAACCCCTCGTTTGCTCAATTTTTGGGAACTTGCTCCCAGTACGCACGATGACGACTGGTTGCTTCTTCTGAACAGAACACAGTCAAGAATCGAGAATCATTCAAAGCAACAAGGGTGACAAAGACATAGTGACAGAAAAAAGAAATTCCCATTTAAAGATTGCAAAATCAATAGTGATGAATATAGAAGCATATAACATTTTGAAAGGGCACGGTTGTTTGAAGGGTATTGAGAGTGGGTACATGATCATGAAGAAGCAAATGGGGAATCACACCTAACGTAGAAGTCCAGCTAAGATTGATAGGGATGGGAAGGTTAATGAATAGCAAGGGTTGTGACAGTTGCAAGTGTTTCCCTATTTTATGAACGTCACTAATTGGTCCTGCGTGTGGATTCAATGTGAACATTAACACATCTTCTCTCTTTGCAGCCTGTGATAGTAGACAAAAGGGTACAAAAATGTGGGGACACACATGTGCAGAACCATGGCATGGCAAATCCTGCTTAAGAAATTGAATTGAAAGCATAAAACTTGAGGTATGAATTGTGATTAAATTAAGATGTGTATTAAAGATAATGAGCATGAGATAAGGAGTTAGTTTGCATAGGGTTCCAATGGAAGAGATGGTGGTGGTGAGTAGGGTAGAATGACAAGTCATCAAAAGGGTATGGGCAGAATAACAGTGAGAAGAAGCAGGGACAGGAGGATAAGAGCTGCAGAATGAGACAAGAGAGAATTTAATCAGGATATGTGGTGTGGTGCATATAAAGCAAAAGTCAAAAAGGACTTTAGAGAAGAAGACAAAAAGTGAGAGAATCAGATTGGTGGCAGAAGGTAATCAGAGAAACCCACATGCTTTCTGGTTTGGCTTGTGCGGGAGACAAAGCAGTTAGGAGCAAAAAGGTAACTTTGATTTGATTGATCACCATGGACCTTCTTTGCACACTTCATAATACTACTCTTTCTTCCCATGTCCCTTTCTTTTCTATTTCTTCCTCCGTTATTTCTCTACTTCGCAACCAGAGAAGAAGAAACCCCTCAGTCCAGTGGAACCTGCTTTGACTGCTGCTGCTACGGAAAATTGACAAATCATCCAGGGATGTGCAAAAATTAAATCAATGTTACAACTTACAAATGCAAATAAAACCATACATCATAAAACAATAACTTACCCAACATTGCATCACAACCTAGATGTGGTACTACGCTATAACTTCCATTATTTGGGTGGACCTCACTGCTAGGGACAGTCATGCAATTTATTGTACGTTTTGGGGCAGAATTTTAATTCGTTGTGATTTTTTCTCTTACCTTTTATTATATATTTAAAGATTAAAAAATGACTCTTACAATCTTATAACAAATACATATATGAAAAGTTCCTTAATAAATGTTCAATCTCAACTGATCCAGAATTTGAAGTGGAAAACACAATGGGAATGAGAATGTGAGAATGGATGGTGGTTTGGTTAAGAAAGAATGGGAGGAGAGAGAGAGAGAGAGAGAGAGAGAGAGAGAGAGCATTGAATTGAATAAATTATAGAAGTAAAATTCGTTAAAGTGTGACAGTGGCAACAACATTCTGAATTGTGATAGAGAAATGAGCTTGTTAGACTTTGAGGCTCTCTGCCCACAGCAAGTTGCAACCCCACCATTGTGCAAGATGGAATTTTCGCATCCCAACGCCACACCCTAACCTAAACAACTATACATAACTGCACACCTTCTTTGGAACACCAAAAACATTTACCCTCTTTCCATTTCTGTGTTTCATCTTCTCCAACCCCATCACTCTACCACCCTCTTACCCTTTTCAAACCAATTCCCCCTCAGCCCCTACAGTACACGATAACCACATACATACATTGCTGCTCTTCTCACAAGCTTTTCAAAAGACCGTGATAGCCCCTCTCTTTCTCTCTCTCTCTCTTCACTCTCTCCACTCTCTCCCATTTTTATTCTAAACTTCTCTCGGAGGAACTGAACTGAATTGCCTAAAGTTTGCATCTTGTGGAGATGGGTTTTCTGGAGCGCTTGGAATGGGTGAATGCTTATAGCAAGAAGCGTTGCAGGAGCTTGTTTTGGAGGCTGCGGGCTGCGCTCAAGAAGGCTCTGAAGAATGGAGGCAAGCAGCGCCTCAAGTTCCAATATGATCCTTCCAGTTATGCGCTCAACTTTGATGATGGCTTTTGCGCGGCCAAGAAATTCATTGGAGATGCACGACTCATGGAGCTCACCGACATCAACAACACCACCACCACCCTGGTTTATGTGCTTTGGGTCAAAACCAACTGAACCCAACCCATCTTCTTCATTTTCTATCTGTCTCATATTTCTGCTTCTCTTCTTTTAATGTTCATGGTTTCTTTCGTAGATAAGAGGACAGTATTGCAGGATTAAATTTTGAAGGAACTTCTTCTCTTCCCTTTGTTTACTCTACTTTATATTCTTCACTTCTGTCGTTAGCTACAACACTCGTTCGTCTAAATTATTCACCATTGTTTTGATCTTCTAGAACGCGACGCGTTGACACACCAAATAAAAAAAACGATAGTAAACAGTATCTGTCGGCTGAATCCTTTTTAATTCAATTATTAAATTTAAAACTAAATATTCACTTTCACCTACAGGTATCACTTTTTTTTAGTTCTTTAAGTTTCTCATTTCAAGTTTGTGGGGGTGATGAGATCAATGGTGAGGCAGGAAGAAAGGGTGGTGCAGCAGCAGTGGGAGCTTTGTGGAAATGGAAATGATGGGTGGTTTGACAATGAGCACAACGGTAGTGGCAATTATGATGATCTAGGTGATGATGACATCCATATTAAATAATACCTGCAATGGCGATGTTTTGCAGTGCTATTACAAATAATGGTAGTAGCAGCTGGAGATCGTGCTGTAATACATTTAGGTAATCTTTAAAGGAAGATGAACCAGATAAATGAACCTTCAAAATTAGTTTGAAATTAAATTAAAAATCATACAAATTCATTGTAATCAAGCATTTTACTTTTAAAATCTATATCTAAAAACTAACACCGCACCCGAAGCAAGTCCTGAATCTTAAAAAATAGTAATACTATTCTGAAGTAACTTTTAAGTTGGTATGGGGAGAAAACAGTCACGCGTTTTCACCTTTTGCCAGAGAATTGTTTTCCTCATTAATGAAGCAGAGCTGCAAAGTGAATATTGCTGTAACGGTTTGCGCTAACCGAGAATAATGATAGACTCAGAGTAGGGCAAACTTGTATACTATCATCATGATCATGATCAAACTTATAATGCAACAACACCACCTTAACAATCGGTCATTTAAGAAAAGAATTGTTGACTGTATTAACAATCTTTTTGTACAGGAGTATGAAACCACCGGAAGAACTATCTACGAGGAAATGGATATCGAATTCAACAAATATCTTTCGATTAAAGCACATACACAATTTTTAATGCCAACGGCCGCAATATCTTCATCTAGAACCTAAATCCCCAATTTGAAATTGAAATGTTCAAGTATTCAAACAGCAGAATCTTCTAATATGGCGGTGGATAAATCGTTTATACGTGGATATGCAGCTTTCTCATCCAGCTGGTTTTGGGCCCATAGCAGCATCTTCAGCAAGCTCGGAAGTTTTGGGTCTGCCATAAAAAAATCAATCAGTGTAACCAATTAAAGGGCATAGCATTATTAAAGAAATTCAGATAACGAAACAGTAAAGTTGAAGCTTCTTAATAGAACACTGGAACATGATAACAACAACTATAGCGGGAAGTAAATTATTATCATCGCTCACTACATTATCCATGTGTTAACCATGAACAAACGGTTTTTATGATTGTCAATTAATTTGATATTTAGAAATGTTAAAAAAATACATGACAGCAATCATAATCACAATAAGAAAACATCCTCTCGCCATTCACATTCAGTGGATTACAATCACAATTTAAATGCAGAAGTTGAACTCCATAATAGTTATCTGCAAGTTATAGCTTTCCGGGAAGTGCATAGAGGGAAGAAATAGAGCATATTCAAACATAACTTTGGCATTGCCAATGACAGGTAAAGCAAAGAAACAAGCTATCAAATAATTGATACTAGTAGATGAACAGTAAGTCCTCTCTCTCAATAATCTTTTGGATTTAGATTTGTGAAAGCATGTGAATCTCTAGAGGTTTGAATCCATCGTTCAAGCATACAGAAAGTCATCAGAAGTCAGTTTAAGCACTCTCACGGAACAGTGGTTTAGGTGCCAATATGGCAAAAAAAGATTCTATTATGCTCCCAAATTTTACAATTGCTGATTCAACAAACCCTATATCTCAATCACAATATCAAAAAGCTTGTACGAATACATATGTACAAAATTAACACATCCACAAGAAAATTGAGCGTGCAAACTAGATTTAGAACCAGACATGCAAACTAAAGTTATATAAACACAAAAACAGACTTTTGCAGCAAACACAAACCTTTTTCATGACTCTGACTAGTAAGTATGGCTGCATTCACCTCACTCGCTGTCTTTAAACGCTGTGATATGTCAAGCAAGTCCCCAACAGGACAGTTAGAAACATCTTCAAAGGCCAGCAGTGCAACAGTCCTCTCCAACTCTTCCAAAAAGCTTTGCTGAAATGCAACAGGCAAGCGTTAGCACCAAGTCTCTGTATCCAGTTACATCAAATTTTCCACAATAACAATTTACTTTCCCATTTTTTTATATTTTCCTTAACTATAAGCAATTAAAGTAAATTGCCAACACAAACAAATACACCTCAATGAAAAGGCCATAAATTCTTCATAATAAAGATTTTAGGGGAAAATGCAATTTAGTCCTTGATGTTTTAAGAGGAGTATTTCACTTCCTAACTTTTTTAAATAAACAAAAACAACCTTTCTAGCACTCGTTACCAAGTAATTACCTTATTGGTATCAAATTGTTGCTATCAAAGACTATTTGCACACATTTTAAACGTGGCTTGGGAATGAGTAATACATTTTTTTCAGAGACCAAATTGCATAAGACCCAAAATTCACGATAGCAATTTACTTATTTTCAAGATTTCATGTGAAAAATAGAGATACAAAAATTTATTCCATGAGATTTACATTTTCCTCTCCCCTTGGTGCAAGCTCCTCTTGGGCAAACTCCAGTGCCTCTTCAACTTTTCCATTCCGAATTAGTTCTATCAATCGTTGCTGTTGAAGATGGAAAAATAATTGGGGATTTGTGTCTAGTATCTGCAGACAGTATTACAGAATGGAAAAGGCATTAACAAAAGATAGTCTGAGGTGTACAAAATTGTTTGGGTATTTTATTTGATGTCAGAATAATAATAATAACGTTTTAGAATGACACAAAAACAAAATGTTGTGAATACAAAAGAAGGCATTTTCCAGCAAGATGTATATGCGTAAATGAAATAAGCAGCATTCTCCTAAGTAATTTTTACATAAAAAATCTTAAGGATTACCAAACAGGTCATCGAAACTGAAAAAACTGAAAAAAAAAAAAAAAAAAAAAGAAACAGCACAAGGAATAAGCAAAAATAAAACATATAGAAGCGTGACGAAACTAAGATAGAAACTTAGGAGTAAAGGATATATAAATTGAACGTAATAACACCATTTTTATGCAATTCAGAGCATCTTTGTTCAGATTATATTATCAGATAGTGTTCTCAATCATAAGATGAAAAGCTTATTCTTTTAATCTTGTGTCAAATTATAAGATTCAAAACACGGAAAATTAACTTAAATATGACATATAAAGTATGCATAATTCTTAGGAGTGGAAGAGGCCAAGTTACTCATCAGGAACCTGTGACCTACACATGTTATGTTATGCTTAGGTCAAGTCAAACCTGTGCTCTTTTAAATGCCTCATTTAAGTAAAAGAAATGATTTCAGTCAGTCAAAAAGCCATTTAGGCCAAAAAAGTCACTGTACTTAAGTTACTACAAAATCATAACAAGAATATTGTCGGCATAGTACTAAATTTCAACTACCACGTTTTGAAATTACACTGTTTCTCTGTATAAACTTACTAACCTATGATAAAAAAAGAAAAAACTATCTAAGCCAGGTATACATTAGGACCCGAAAAACTATTTAGTGGAGTTTCTTTACATGTTTCAAAAACTTAACCTACGGAGTGGGCTTTTAAATGAGTTTTCAGTCTAGCTCAGACAATTAGAAAATGCCAAGGTTTTGAAGATAGGTCGAGGTCCATGGCCATTTTTGACAAAACATCCTGACAGTGACTGTCAGGAAACAAATGCAAGTCATAAATCAATTGAATGTATGAACTGTGAACCCCCTACATTAGACTAATGAAAACAGAATAAGGAAAGAGTCCACTAAGTGCAACGATTATTGAGTAACAATGTGAAACTCTTATTGAGTAAAATGAAAAAGAGAGGCAGAATAATTAAATATGGTGAATTTGTAGTGTTCCTTTCATTTAAGGATTTAAGCTAACTTTACTATTGAATTTCTTTGATGAGAACTGGTGGTAAAAAATGTTGAAGATGGGGGAAAGTATCATAAATCGTGTGATTGGTACTGATGATACAGAATTGATTGAATTGCACAATTCATTCCTGTATCTCGTGATACAAAGGCATATGCAACTTGTCACAATGGCTACCTTGGTAAATAGTTTGGTTCAAATTACAAATTGTAATTTTAAGCAGGTGAGGATAGTTGGGTATGAGATAGCATGAAGACCAACTAAAAGAGGCTGTATCATGTTCTGTTTAAATTTGATAACTCCCATCATGCCATTTAAAAAAAAAATGCAGCATAAAAGAACTTTCAACAGAGACAAATAATCTGTAATTTGCCATTGCTACACGGAGAATACAGTGCAGCAAGAGCGTTTCTAGTTATCCAGCACATAAGAATTTGAATCATGCATGCATCATGTGTATCATATCGTATCATATACACTACAAATAAAGGGAGCCTATGATTCATAGGAATTGAAAGTTATTATAAAATAAATAAATAAGTGAAGGAAAACCTACCTCTGGATTTAAGTCATTCACTTTCTCAATTGCATCCTCCACATTACCATTTTGTACTGCCTTCTTAACAGCCATGCGATCCGTTATTGTTGCAAGATCTATATCTGCTGTGGATCAATAAGGACAGACATATCTTCATAAAGAACACGATCTCTTCCACTCACACACGCAAAAAGAAACAAATAAATAAACCAAAAAGAGGATACGTTCAGTTCCAGACTCCGTTCGAAATTTCTCAGCAGCCTCAACGTAGCCTTCCGTAACGAGGAAATTCATTACCAATTTATTCATGTCTTCCTTTCTAATCTTCACATCATTAAGCTTTTTCTCCCATTCTTCTCTTGTTATGACTTTCTTAGTCGTAGCCTTCAGAAAATAGTTTCCAGGGATAAAAATCAATTGTCATCATGACATATATTTGAGTTAGTTCACTTCCATGCACCATGCACAATTGTCCATAAAAAGAAATACTTCACGAAATAAGACTAAAATTGACTCCATACACATCAATAGATTTCCCTCTACTTGTTTGCTGTGTAACGCAGGAATATATGAGAAACCAACGACCTTGATTGCTAAATTAATCTCGTCCCACAGCATTTCAAGAAACTAATAATCCAAATAGACCCTAAGTAGTTCAGTATAACACGAAGCACTACTTCTGTTTATATGACGTACTTGCAAAAATGTAGAATAAACTAATCCACAAAAACAGAATAAATATGAACAATAGTTCTGAGACTCTTTATAGTCACATGGAAATGGAATGCAGAATAAAGAATCAATGGGTTCTAAAATTCTTAAATGAGCACAAATTTAGATCCTTTGCACCACTGACATTAAAATTAAACTAATTAAATATGTATCCACTATTCGCAAAGACAAAAAGCGAGAGCGAGGGAGAGAGAAAGAAAGTCAAATACCATTGCCCCGATTTCTGCAAGTTGACGAATCACAAGCCAGAACAATGACATCAGTGCACAAAGTTAAACCCCATTTTTAACCCCAAACGACACGCGAGCTCCGTCACCTGAAAATCCGAAGAAAGGCACCAAAACTGCAGGTCGTGGATCAGCGTCAACAATTCAAATATTGAAAACAGTCACATTTCTAGTTTCCACACCCTTCCAATCAATGACTTTAAAAACAAAAACTAAGTCATCAAAACCCTATCGACGGAAGGGGAAAACAATATCCACAAGAAAAGGGAGGAAACAAATTAAGAGCAGGAAGAGAATTCACCGCAAAATCAATTTTCCAATGAATTGTGCTCGGACTTCATTCCCCGGAAAAGTGGTGAAAGAAGGTGTATCAGCGTCTTAGGAAGGTGCGCCGGCGATCCCTTTCTTGAAGCTGAATCGTAATGCAGGGTTCTAGACTCGTCTTTCAAAGTCATATACAGATATTTGCTTTTGGGTTCGGATCCGGTTCTTTTTATAACCGATCTCATATGAAGGCCCAATTAATAGCGGAAAAAAATTTTCAATAGATTATTTAGTTTTTCAACTTTTTTTTTTCTAATTATTACTTTAACTTTTACATCTTTTATAAGATGAAAGTTTAATACATGATTAAATTCATAATGATTATTTTAGTTGAAAAATAGTTAGATTTATCGATAATAATTTAAGTAATTTGTTAAAACTATTCACACATATTTTGTAAAAAATATTAAAATGAATTATGTTCAATGAAGAGTTATTATTGTTACTAGTGTACACACAGATACTGTCGCGCATGTATGTACGCATTTTTTAAATATGCGTGATATTATTAAGTTAATATATAAAATAAATTTATATTTATTAAAAAGAAAGTGAAATATATAAGAAAATATGAGAAAATAATTGTTAATAAATAGAAAAAAAAAAGTTTGTAAAAGTAACGGTCAATTTTCAAAAATTTAATAAATAATTATATTTTAAAAGGTAGAATTGATATTTTGAAATGAGAACATAAAAGAAAAAATCCTCTTTATATATTGTTATAGATTATTATTTTATTTTTATATTTTTGTTTTTATTTGTCTATGTGTTTTTAGAGTATTCACTCTTCATATGAAATGTAGAGGATATGAAATGGAAAGAGAGGATTAGCAAGCTATTGCCATGGTCCTTTGGGTGATAGAAGGTGATGTTGAGGGGTTTATTTCAAATGCAACTCTGATATTAAAGGATGACACACTCTAATTTACGAAATTACTCCTTCATATTTCAATTTTCACGTGATTTATTCATTTCTTCTTATTATAAAAACAACATGATAAAAATTAGAAACACAAAACAAAAAGTAGTATGGTTATAATAAAAATTTATTACTTCTAAAATTACTATTAAAAATAAAATTAAATCTTTAGGTAAATAAATTATTTCTCACCTTACAATTAAATTTATTTTCATACCAAATATATTGTATTATATATGTTTTTATAAATAATTTTTTAATAGTTTCAATTATTCAATAAAATTTATAAAATGATTTTAAATCATTTATATATCATTTTATATTACTTTTAACGATATGGATATTTTGGTAATCTAACTCTTTTATCTATTAAATCTTTTTAATATGTCACATCAATCAATACAGTTACAAAGTTTACTCTCTAGTTTTCCTAAAAGAACACAGCTCGACCCACGGGTTTGTGGGTTAGTGAATTGAAAGAAGGGATGTCGAAGTGAGCCAAGCTGACTCACACAGGTTGAGTAAAAAATAGTCAGTTCAATCTCGCTCACTCTTTAATAACTCAAAAATTTTGCAATCCAACCCAACCCACCACAGGTTGGTGGGTTAGAGGATTTGTTAACTCACGGATTGAGACCTATTTTGATATCTTTAATTAAAAGATGAAAACATAAAAGAAAAAATAATTAAAGCATTGGTGAGCTCTATATGAATAAAGGTCTTTAAAAAAAAAAAAAACCTTATAAAAGATTTACCATTTTAATCTTACTACTTGTATCCATAAATAATTATTTTTATATCGTTTTAGTTTAACATAACAAATAATAACTTTTGATTAAATTAAGTCAACTCATAAACTATTTCATTTATACTTAAAAGGCAAAACGTCACAGTAAAAAAAAAATATAGTAAATTTTGATAAATACAAAAAATAATGAGTGCGTGTGTGTTTATTGTATTCATAATAAATGCACAGGCATGCAGGGGAGCTCAATTCCAAGCAGTAAGAAATATAACCAAAATATAACGATATTTGGCAATTATACTGTAGTATTCATGAGGCATATTAGTATTAATTAAAAGAATAAGAACGACTAACAGGTAATGACAGGATTGAGGCAAGGTAATATAAAACAGGGTCCAATGATCAAGGGTAGAAGTATGTTTTAATCACATTCTTAGACAGACACACAATATTGAAGTGTTATTGATTTGAGTATCAAAATGTCTGTAGATACCCACCCTCCGGAGACATTATACTAGGAGCAGTTCAAAGGTAGGTCCTGTGAAGAACAAGCGGAAGGTTGAAATTCTTGAGATCACTTAGTTCCAAACAATAAACAATAACACATGACAATGCCAATGTTACTGTCATGTATGTTAGTATGATGTGTTAGTGTTAGCACCACATCTTTAGTATCAACACCATGTGTTAGCATCAATACTGTGTCAGAGTCAACGTCATGTGTCAGTGTCAACACTAAATATTTTCTTTTCACAATTTTTCATAAAATAGAACAAGTTTTGTAATTTATTGATTAGTAAATTGAATTCAACTATATATTGGAGAGAAACAACGTTGTATTATTTAAAAATAAATATAGGAAAATTTGAGTCTCATATCGAATAAAAAACAAAACATCATTATCGTTATGAAAAATGACTTAATAATTGATTTAAAAAAAAAAATACTCAAGTGAAAAAAAAAAAAAAAAGGGAAAAAAATAAATAAAAAAAAAAAAAAAAAAAAAAAAAAAAAAAAAAAAAATTAAAAAAAAAAAAAATAAAAAAAAAAAAAAAAAAATAATATATATATATATATATATATATATATATATGTGGTTATTTAATTAATT
>Ga0214545_1003960_pt1 | contig 27966 bp, 8 predicted proteins | sample CNSS4metaG_FD_160064 | JGI IMG/M metagenome (GOLD analysis project Ga0214545, IMG submission 160064) | Root nodule microbial communities from cowpea collected in UCLA plant growth center, Los Angeles, California, USA - CNSS4 | ecosystem: Host-associated > Plants > Roots > Nodule | place: USA... | reverse complement strand
TTAAAAAATATTCACAAGCTTTCATTTTATTGTTATGCGATAAATAACCATATTATCATATTTTCATCTTCATCGGTAGTTTCTCTATCAATTTTAAAAAATAAATTTATTCTTTTGTTTTTCATTAGTATACCTATTTAAAAAATAAGTTTAAGACTAAAAAATAATTTATCATAATCTAATCAAAAGTTGAGAGAGATAATTACTAAAAAAAAACTATGATAATCAAGTTACAATTAAAAATCGACTGTGAAAAATCACATAGTACATTGTTTCTTCTTCTATATTAATAAAAAAAAGAATATACAAAAGGGTCATGAGATAAAAAATAATGTTAAATGTTAAACAAATAGTTCACTATCAAGTGAGACAAGAGAAAGTTGTCTTATTTATTTATTTAATAATGAAAGAGAAAATATGAATAAATGAGTATAGAAATATTGAGTTTATGTCTAACATTTTTTTAATAACAAAAGAAAATAAATAAGCATGAAAGAAGAATACAACATATGAAAAACTCAAAAGACAATGGAAGAGAAAATAAAAAATACCTTAACAATTTTGTTTCTTTATATATTTAATTATTTATTATTGTACTTTATAAAATGAATAAAAATATAATTAATTTAATTTTTATTAATTTTGAATATAATATTATTTAATTTTAAAAATATACAAATAATTTTAAAAATTTACATAATTTTAAAAAAGTATAAAATAATGGAAAAAAATAAAAAAAAAAATTGGGGGAGGGGGGGCCGTGGCCCCTGCCTGCCCCTTACATCCTCCGCCTCTGGGTTTGATGTATATGCCCAATTTCAAATAAGGGAAAGAGAAGAATGTCAAGGGGTGTACTTGGAAGAAGATAACATACCAATATTTGAAGCTGGAAGAATGAAGACAAAAGACAAAAGACAAGATGTATAACTTAGAAAAAATTAGGTAAGAATATTTTTTACTAATATATATATATATATATATATATATATATATATATATGTAAGGGTATTTTTGTGAATTAAAGTTTAACGGGTACAGGTATCCACGGGTACGGATACTATGATACCCGTACTTGCATCGTTAACATGCGGGTATCAAAATTATCCATACTCGCGAGTAGCAGGTATCCATTTTTAATATTCGTTTCCTACCCATTACAGATTTTATCCGCGGATACGAATATTTTTGACATCCCTACATATAATGCAATTATGAAACGTAAATCTGCGCTAATGAAACCAAAAACAAAAGGTTATGAGTGAATGGAGAAAAGGTATAAAAATGGAATACTTTTCTTTGTGCTTGTTACAACAAAAAAAGAAGCTAAACCTATCTTAAATTAGTTTAGGTTACAAAAGGTGGAAAAAACGGAAAAAAAATCATAAACAACGAGATTTATGGTAAAACAGAAATCCTAAAACTCTTTAGATCACAATATTCACTATAATAAGTGCCTATTCTCATATATCCGCTTTAGGAAATGTTGCCTATATCTTTCATCTTCAACAAGAATAGGTAAAGAAAAACAAATACAAGCTTAGTGAAATATTTGAATTATAATATTATTTAATATTTTTATTCTGTTTTGCTCATTTCTAATCTTTTTTTTATATGTTCAAAACAAGTAGGTTCCGTGTAGGCCAGAATTTGGTCGCTGGACCCGAATTTTGAATGTTTTAGATGTTGTCGGTCACGGGAAAATTAGTTAGAATGATATTTTTGGGACCAAGTTTTCCTAAAAAAAGAAACAGAAAATTGTAGAAAATATAGATGTTATTAATTAATAAATTAAAAAACCAATGTCTTATAAGTATGAATCATGATTATTTACTACACCAAGAAAAACAAAAATTAGTGCATTATAACTGTAACATTCCAATTTCAGCAGCTTAAAACTAATAAAAATAGGAAGTTTCATCATAGTTCCAAAATAGATAATTTAGTATACTCAATATATTAATACAGTCTTACAAAAGGTGTGACTATAAAAATATATCACTTATACACTTAAACTAAACTAATAAACTTTGTACTACCGACCACTGCTAAAGCTCCCACTGGAAACCTCCTCTTCAACACTAACACGATGGCTCTTCATCCTCCAGAAGTGCCTTTAACACTGCAACCATATCTGCTCCCACCGAATAGGTGATCATCACAAAAGGAAACATACAACACAAGACAGGAACACAAAAAGCAAGGGTAAGCTAATCTGATTAAGGAATCATGTAGTTCAATTATAAACAGAAACCATGCAATCTTTCTCATTATCACCAGAATCATATAGACCACCACAACACATACACATGACTCTAGACTCAATATCCGGATTATGTAAGCGACATCGGATCTCTTGGTGGCTTGCACCTGCGACGGTTCCCAAACTCTGCAGAGTTTGGACACAAGGGGTTATCACCCAACCACTCCCAGGGTAAGTCCCATCACCTCTATGGCGGATCGGGTCCATAGACCAGGACCTCCTGCTACTCCCCCCGACGTAATCCATCATACTCTACATGAGTCTTAATGGTTACTAGGAGCGTCAGGATACCAACCAAAATTGAGTCCTTATGTCCTTACATACACTAAAACATTCCTCTTAGAATTTCCCTTGAAATCCTAGTTCAACCACTTCTTCTCATATTCCAACTTCATGCAATTTCACCACACATATTACCAGTCATAACAATTCATGCATGTCATAACTAATTTCATATTTTAACATTCAAACATAGCTTCATCCATTAGAAACAAAGAAATAACACTCAACTGCAGGGGTTCTCGCCCAAGCTAGAAGGTCTCGCCTAGGCAAAAAGGCTTTCTCGCTTAGGCGAGTCATTCTCGCCTGAGCGAGGCTCAAAACAGAGAACAACCCAAACTCTGGGCGAATTCTCGCTCAGGCTAAGCTGTCTCGCTTAGATGAGAGTGACTCTCGCTCAAGCGAGACTGGCTCGCCTAGGCGAGATCTCGCGCAGAGATAGGGGATGAGTTTCTGGTGTTTTCGCTCAGGCGAGAGCTGCTCGTTTAGGCGAAAATACCATATTCCCAATCTGTTCTCACATGCAACAGTAAAGAAATCTAGCACAATCCAAGCATACACTCAATTACACAAGTCAAGCACTCATACAACAATCAATCATGTAATTCAAAGTCATCAGAATGATTTCTAGATGAAATTCAAGTAAAACAGTTAGCTTCCCTTACCTGTTATCCTGTTTAGAAAACTTTATAAACGTCAACGCCTTAAAAATGTCAACACCTCTAACTCCACATGATGCTCTATCTTACGCGAACGGAGAAACTGATCGGTCCAATTTGAAGAGCTCGTCGAGAGGATCAATCCTACGGTCTCGGTTCTTCAATCAGACGACCAGAGAAACAGAACCTCTAGAGAGAAGTCAGAGAACTCTAGAAAAGTGGTATCTAGAGAGATGGTGTGTTTTAAAATAATGAAACTCGTTTATAAAAATTCTATTTATACTAAAACCTTTTAATATTAAAATAATCGAGTCTCACTATTTTTAAACCACTATCACTTTTAAAACGCCATTTTCTAGGGTCTTACAATTATTATTTCTATTTTATTATTTAAAATTCGTAATATCCTGGCGGGATGTTACAATGCTCACTAAAGCATCCAAAACCACAAAGAGCTTCCATTGCACCGACTATCGCATGGCGGTAAGTACGCACCGCCAGGCGGTGTATCAGTTTCTGGACAGAACCCAAATTCTTCCTGCACCCGTGATAAACCTTAAACCCCCAAATTCCATTCTAGTCCATCACAAGCATAAAACTCACATCAAATCAATTTTCCATCATGTATTTTCGTCTAGTAAAATCATACAATTACCAATTTCATCATGATTATACTCCCAAAATCATATTACCAATTCACCCTAAACCAAACATGAACCCTTCATGTTATACACGTCCATTCAATCATCGTGAAAACATCAATAATGGCAATTATTATCAATTATTCAGTATCACCCATACAATTATACGTAGGGATTTTACAAGAACTCGCATTATATCACATAATTCAAATGAAATCATAGGAACATACACCATAGTATGTGTCGCCTGACAACTTCATCTGTGCCACCTGGCGGTTCAATTCAAAACCCAGAAATTGTGTTCAACGCACATGCATCGCCTGACGGACCTTCAAAGCCGCCAGGCGATTTTTGGAAATACTCCAGAAACGTGAAAACAGGTAAACGTTTGATCATGTAGAGGCACCATAGTCACACATCATGCTATGAAAAACATCATGAAATGGATACACATGTAAAGGAGCTCACATAACCTGGTTTCCTTGTTTCCAATTACCAAAACGTGTAATCCTTGTTGGTAGCAATGTCCCCCTTCTTGACTCCTTCTACTGTTCCAACGTCAATAGGCTTCAAAATTACCTCTTAACTCTCTTTTCCTGTGCAGATTGATTAAGAATATCCAAAGGAACTCTGCATCACCCTTAACTCACTATTATTCTTCCTAACAACTCTAATTTTAATGGTCTTGATAGCTAAAACGAAAATTCCATTAAAATGTGTTTAATGGTTAATCAATGGCCATTCTAAAGTGGTTTTCTAGCCCCTCCTCTTAGACGGCTAAGGTTTCTACTTCTTCACATTCATGCCAAAAAGAGATTTGGCAAAAACAAACTTATTCGCTTCAGTCAAGGTTTCAACACACAACCACACAATTACAAGGCCAATGCACAACTAATCAACCAATTCATATTTCGTGATAATTCTTATACTTCTAGGATTATATTATCACTCATCATGCTCAAGCATATTATCAAAATAATAAACAATTAAAATAACATACAATTGGCATACACAAAACTTGAACCCAAGTCCCCTCATAAAAACTAAGTACTCTCAACCATATGAGCTAATACTATTCCACATCATAAAAACCAACATCAATGCCATAAAGACTCCCACTACTCGCATTTATTTAATAATTATTTGTTTAATTATTTAAATTTCTTGGGTTTTACAATGGAGACCAGGTATCAAGAACATGCAGATTATGTAAATCAGACGATTACCCAGATTACCGTGCTAAAGAAGATACGAGTGAGAGACAAATCGGCTTTGTACAATGTTGTCAACGAGTCGAGCTTCGAGAAGATTGCAAATGTTGCATCTTTAAAGGAAGCATGGGATATTTTGGAGGTTGCATACAAAGGGAATGACAAGTCTGGTTTCAAGCTTTCAAAGAAGAGTTTGAATGCCTAAAGATGGAGGACAAAAAGTAGATAATCGAGTATATAAAACTCGGGTAGAGAAGGTGACCAACCAACTTGACAGGATGGAGAGCCAATGCCAACAAGTCGAGTTGTAGAGAAAATCTTGAGATCACTAACATATGATTTTGAGAGCATCGTATGCGCCATCGAGTAGTCGAAGGACTTGTAAATTCTCTTAGTGGAAAAACTTGTCGGGTCACTTGAGGCCCACAAAAAAAAAGGAAGAAGCACGAACCGCATGATCAAACACTATAGACGCAACTTGATTTGAATGAAACTCGGAATACTCAGGGTCGAGGTCCTAAAGGTAGAGGACCAGGTGGACATGATCGAGATGATGTTGAAGATGACATGGATTAGACCAGGCTACAGAACTGTCATGGTCGTGATCAAGAAAAGGGTCGAGCAGATCGATCCCTGTCAGAAATGGAATGCTTCAAGTGTGGCAAGCACGACCACTACGCAAGAGAATGTAGATCGGCAAGCTACTACAACTATGGCAAGACTGAGCACATAGCATAGTTTTTAGTGTGAGTTTTTTCCAACATGGACAACATATCTATTGGAACAATGGAGTTAGGACCCACAATACCATTAGAACTTTTTTCAAAAACTTTCTTGGACAACATTTTCCTGATGAAACTTTTAATTTTGTGTTAATTGTAATAGTTTAGACACTTTAGTAATATTAGTTAAAATTGTAAATCCAGAACTTTGTTGGAATATATGTGAACTATTATGAAAATTTTCTACTTTTCAGGTTGGAAAATTGTAATTACAGCAAAATAAAAAAAACAGCAGCTTTTAATATCTGTCGTTTCACTTCTAGACATCAAAGGGCGTCGACTATTGTAGAGTCCATCGTCCTTTGACATTTGTCAGTGCAACGACAGACGTCAAAAACTACTATTTTTTAGCTTTGAAAAGTCAGGTTTTCTAAGAAATCGATGTTAAGGGACGTCGGGGTTGCACTCCGACGTCAATTTTGATGTCACCCGATACAACATCAGAGTTTGAGAATACTTTAAAAGTAAAAAATAACTGACATTAAAAGCCTTTTTGTATTAGTGTATTATGACCTTCATTGCGACAATAAAACATTTTTGTGGTTTAGGCTGAAGTGGTTGATCCATTTCATTATGGAAACAAATAGTTGTTGACCTACTAAATGAGTTATGGTGCATTCGTGGTTTTGAAATAAAATTTGGTCTTGCATAAGTGGACCTATAATCTCCATTTCTCAACCATCTCATTCATCCTATCATCTCTCAACATAATTTCTCATCTCAATCATCATATCAACAAGTACCCTCCACTTACATGGTTTTTCCACCTCACCAAACATTTGGTCCAAGCTCGTCAAATGTGTTCGCCACCTCTACCATGACACCATCATCTGCCTACAATCCAGGTTCTTCATCCATGCATTATTATCGACAATAATGCCTTCCTAGGAATCACAAAATCCAATTGAGATTACTCAAGCTAAACACAATGATGAAGATAATGCACCACCCGAACAGAACCACAAAAGATGACTAAGAAGACTTAGAAGAAGACCACCATGTGATAATGGTTCATAGAGATAAATGTACTTATCTTAAATATATAATAAAATTTTGGGTTAAATATGTTTTTGGTCCCTCAAGTTTGAGCAAAATTTGGGTTTAGTCCCTCATCAAAACTTTTGACCAATTTAGTCATTCATCTTCCAAAATGCGTGACTTTAGTCCTTTTAACCAAATTTTGTTAAGTTTATCTGACATTTCAAGCGCATTTCATGATAGTATTTAAATTATTTATACTGTTTGACACATTTTTGCTTCAATGTTAACTTAAATACTATCATGAAATGCGCTCGAAACGTCAGATAAACTTAACAAAATTTGGTTAAAAGGACTAAATTCACACATTTTGAAAGATGAAGGACTAAATTGGTCAAAAGTTTTGATGAGGGACTAATTCCAAATTTCACTAAAACTTGAGGGACCAAAAACATATTTAACCCTAAAATTTTTATAAATGTAGACAATGTAACATCCCTTCTTAATAGCTTAAAACTAATAAAATCAAACACTTCATCATAAAATCAAACACTTCATCATATCAATTACTAACCATCAAAGCCATATAATATGCTTAGCATCAATCATAAAACATTTAAAAATAACTAAATAGTATAAACAAGCAAAACAAGGCATTTAGCGCTCAGCGCCATTTGCCTCGCGAAAATTGGTGCTCAGTAACATCATGTCACCGCTTAACGCTAGAACATTCAGAAAAGCTGACGCTCAACGGCAAAGACTGGCACTCAATGTCACACTAATACTACTCAACGTTGTATTAGTTGACAACATGTGCATTTGATGATTTTTGAGGACCTTAGACTTGTTCCATTACTTAAATTGGTACTCCTTCCTTAGTACATTGGTTCAAAATAATTTTAATACATGAAAGAGGGTACCAATTTGTTTAATTTCTTAGATTCAAAATCTCCCAATCAACACATAAACACACAAAAATGTCAATACAAGATCATTCATCCAAAATACATCAACATGAAACTGATTCATCATAACAACTCAATTTTATCTTAAAAAATACAACCAATCACAACATGCAAAACATTAATTTATCAAACTCACGCACAAAAAAGAAAACTAGCTTCCATTACCTAACCAAGCAGCTTAAGAGACCCAACGAATATACGAACCCTAAAACATCTTTATAGCTCCACAAGATGTTCTATCTATACCTAAGAATCACACAAGAACGATCAGGACATACCGTTATGATTAATGATCAACAGAGACTCAAATTACTAATCAAAACCTCACATGCAACCAGAAGAAGGGTCACATGCAAGCCAGGATGGAAAACCCACAAGAAAACAAGTTGAAAACAACTTACACGGTTGAAGAAATTGATCGGTCCAAATTGAATAGCTCGCCATGAGGATCACTCCTACGATCTCAAATCTTCAATCAGACAAAGAGGACGAGAACTCCTATAAAGAAGTCAGATAGAAAAGTCGCTTTTAAAGAGATTGTGTGTTTTAAAATAATGCAACTTATTTATAACAATTCTATTTATACTAAAACCTTTTAATATTAAAATAATCGAGACTCATTATTTTTAAACCACTATCTCATTTTCTAGGGTTTTGCACATGAGTATTTTTACTACTATCTCATTTGCTTTTTCCAACAATTATATTCTTAAAATTAATGAAATGTAAATTTTTAAAAAATATTGTATTAATTTTATAATAAACCATATTATTATTATTATTATTATTTTCTCATCAACTTTAGATGCTTTTTATTTATTTAGTACATGATTTTTGTTTATTTAATTCAGAAAAATAATTAAATTAAAAAAATAGTTAAATGCAAACAAACTAGTAACTTGAGTGATAAAAGTGAAAAAAAAAAAAGAAGCCAAAAAGGAGAATCCTTTTATATATAGGTACAGATAATACATGTAATTTTTTAGTTAAAAATTCACTACAATTATGTCATTTATTCAAAACAAAAACTATTTTTTTCATTAAAAAAATGTAAAAAAACCTAACTAAATTAACTCGTAACCCGAATAACTCGAATTCAACTAACTTATAAATTAAACGACCAAATATGAATTTTAAAATATTAAATTCAAGTTACACTGAATTGATCAAGCTGGGTTCGAATTCAATCCAACCTAATTGATGCTCACCCTTGTTGCTAACGATTGCTATCATAATAAAATATTATTTGTAAATAACTATTCGTAAAAAAAAACATATAAAACGAAAGTTGTGTTCATACATAATGACATAATCAAAATAAAATTTATGAAAATTGTACTTTATGAGCACAACTTTTGTGATTCTAATTTTAAATTGGAAGTTGTTTTCACATATTATGATTTTAGTAAACACCTGATGGACTTAGAACACGACTTCTAATTCTAAAAACTATTGAAAGTCGTTTTCCAATTTCATGACTTTAGTAGACGATGGTGTATTCCCTCTATACATTTTCTTACTTTTGATTTTGAAAATTAAATTTCGAAATCGTCTTTCAAACCCATATTTTTGCGAAGTTGTCGACGAAGTGTTTGCCTTGGACATGACTTACCCCAAATTGTGTAATATTTTTTGAAATCTGCTCGTTCTAAATTTGTAATTTATGTACCAAAAATACATCATCTATTATAATATATGGAAATATAATAAATATAACAAAAAATATTAAATGAGTCCATTGATACATCGATTAAACAAGTCTAACAATATTCATTAAACGAGTTTATCCATACAATCAATAGGCAAGTATAACAAAAAATAAAACTTAAACAAGACATTTCACACATTGATTACATGAGTCTAGGAATACTCATTAGAAAAGTCTGTTCAAACACCGATTAGACGAGTTTACCAACGACATACATTAATACATTAGATAAGTCTATTTATACACATATTAGACAAGTCTACTAATACAATGATTTTGTTCATTCACTAATTAGACAAGTCTTACAATACACTTTAGACAAGTTTGAAGAACCACTAATTAGATAACTTTGTCCATACCCTAATTAAATGAGTTTAGGTAAAATCATTACATGAGTCATTTCATACATTGATTAAATAAGTCTAATAATACTCATTAGACAAGTTTGTCCATACACTACTAAAGATGAGTCTATCAACAAACACTACACCAATTTGTTCATACACTAATAAGATGAGTTTAGCAAAATACATTAGATAAGTATTTTCATACACAGATTGAACAAGTATATTAATACACGTTAGACGAGTTTGTCCACTCAATGATAAGACTAGTCTTGTAATACACATTAGACGAGCTTGAACATACACTAATTAGATGAGTCTAGCAATACACATTATATGAGTGTATCCATATACTATGAGATAAGTATAGCAACACATAATAGAAGAGTTTATAAATGCATTAATTAGGTGAGTCTAGAAATACACATCAAACAAGACTTTTCATGCACTTATTAAACGAGTATAGTAAAAAATATTACATGAGTCTAGCAATACACATTAGACGAGATTGTGGATAAATTAATTAGAAGAGTATAACAAAAAGATATTAGACAAGTCATTTCATACACTGATTAGATGAGTTTAAATACTTTGATTGGATGAGTTGTCGATGAATTGATTAGATCAGTCTAGTAATATACATTAGACAAGTAATTCATATATTGATTAGATGAGTCCAATAATATATATCAGGCAAGTTTTTTCATACACAGATTAGACGAGTCTATTAATAAACATTAGACGAGTATCTTCATTCGCTAATTAGATGAATATTGCAATACACATTAGATGAATTTGTTCATACACTAATTAGATGAGTTTAGCTACACATTAGACGAGTTTTAACATACACTGATTATATGAATCTAATAATGCGCATTATATGAATGTGTCCATATACTTATGAGACCAAGCTAACAATACATATTAGAAGAGTTTATCGATGCATTGATTAGACGAGTTTAAAAATATACATCAGACAAGATTTTCCATGCACTTATTAAACGAGTATAGTAAAAAATATTACACGAGTCTAACAATACACATTTTACGAGATTGCAGATACACTAATTAGAAAAATATAATAAAAAAGATATTTGACGAGTCATTGCATACATTGATTAGATAAGTTTACAAATACTTTTGTTAGACGAGTTGTTGATGAATTAATCAGATCAGTCTAGCAATACACATTATACAATTCATTTATATATTGATTAGACGAGTCTAACATTAGATATTAGATGAATTTGTTGATGCACTGATTATACGAGTCTAACAATACACATTAGACCAATATGTCCATACAGTGATTTGTATTTATAACGAATATATTCTACATATTTCTACATAGTCTATCATTTATATTTTTAGAGAGTTTACTCTATGTTTTTTAACATGTTATATCCTTTGCATTTTTACAAAATCAACTCTTTACATTTTTATATATTTTTTAACATGTTATATCCTTTATATTTTTACAAAATCTACTTTTTACATTTATATATATATATATATATATATATATATTATAAACTTATGAATAGTTTTCACATTGAATTTATTCAAAATTTAATTATAATTTTAAAAATGTTAATATTTTTTAATATAATACATATTTAAATAATTTTTAATATAATATATATTTACTAACTTAAAAAGACATACACAAAATAATATCAACCCTCGTATTTAAAACTAGTTTCAATAGAAAAAAAAATGATTATTTGACAAAGTATTTTTTGACAAACTTTGACAAACAACCATTTTTAATAAAAAAAATCCTAAAACTTTATTATTTGATTCTCTTAATTTCTATAAAAAAAATAAAAAATTACTTTATTTGATAACTTTGTCAACCAAATATTTGTCAAAACATTATTTTCCTAAAAAAAAACTTGTCTTTTAGTTTCACACCCAGTGCTATAACAAAAAGCTAGTTGTATTAATTTGCTAGGTTAAAACGAGAGTGCTAGGCTACTCGCACGATACTCTTGATATATTTTTATTAGTTAAATTTATAAAATCATGAGTTAGATTTATTAACATAAAATGAAAATTGTATGCTTTTATTTTTTATAAATGTGAAGTGATTATAATAATGTAGCTGAGAAGATGTGTTTGAAAAAAAAGTGATTGTGTAAAATGAGGAAAGCAAAGTCATATTTTGCTCACGCTCTGAATAGAATTGTTATACAGCAGCAGTAGTCAACAATATGAGGTGTCTCATCTTCCACTAATTTTCCAACGACAAGAACGGGACGTACTTGATTATAAACGGAATTTGTTTGGGCGGTGATGGCGTTTTCGTGAATGAATGACATCACATTGGATTGCACCAATCCCTTAAATAAAACGACGCCGTGTCACATCATCCCATCCTCATCAACTATGTTCAATTCCACGCCCTCAAACATGCCTCCTTCTTTTTCTTCACATTCATTTACTCTGTTATTTTCTTCTTTTTGTATGTATTTATTTTTATTTTAGTTAACGTTTTATTGATATAGTAATTAGAAAACAACAATAGTTTATTTAGAATAAAACTTAATTAGATGAAGTTATGTCACCGGTGCTTTAATAAATTTTATCAATCAAAATTAAAACTTTGCTTTTTATAATTGGCGCAATAATTTTTATTAAAAGTCAATAGAAATTATGAAAACATTGTTTCCAGTTTGATTGATGAGCATCATTAACATTTTAGTGTTGTTCAATTTGTTACGCTTGAGATTGTTGCGAAGAAGACATGTTTATTGGAACTACTTATTTAACATGGTTTAGAGAACTTTAATACTATTAACGTGTTTTAGGGACATATCAATAAAACTATAAGGATGAAATTTATTAATAGTAATAGGAAGAAAACATAGCACCTGAATAATGAGTGTAACATAAAATGAGAGAAATGTATGTGTTCTTAAACATAAAGAAAAAGGACCAACAAGTCTCGCTCAACAAAAATAGAAAAAACAGAAGAATAATATGCATTAGACCAATAAATACGAATTGGAACATTTTATTAGTATGTCTAAACATAATCTACTTAATATAAGTAAATTGTGTGATAGTAAACATAATGTCTCTTATCAATATTTATGTATATTAAAAAACTATGATGAAGCTATCATTTAAAGGACAAAATAAATTTACGTGAAACCATCGTATAAAAAGGTAATGTTAATAATAAAAAAAAAAAAAAAACACTCAATGAGCATGACATAAGTGTGATCATATTAGCTTGAAATTAATCTCAAAACGGCAAAATTTTAATCTTATAAGATACTCACCTAAATGTCACTGAAAAAGTCTACTCTATGTGAGACATGGATGAAATGCTAAACAATTAAAATATATTTTTCTTCGATTAAAATATAGTTTTTCATCTAGAAGTAGGAGAGTGGATAATGATTATATAATGAACTCTAAGTTTATTATTTTGGTCGTTTCAGCAAAAAATCCTTGAAGATTTTATTTCCTTTTTTTTACACTCTTATAGTAGAGTATTATGAGGTTTAAATTAAATGTTTGCTTTGGAAATTGTGAATGTACTTGGAATCAAAGATCATAAGAGTTGTTTATGTGGTGTAAAAATGTTCACATACGATTAGTTTCTAGTTGTTATAAGATAATAGTAATGATTTTTCTCAATTTTGAAATTTCCTTGTTATTTATCTATTGATAAGATAATTCTCAAGAGTAGAAGGGATTGATGTTCTTCACAATAATACTTTTTTTTTTTCTGATGAAGAAAGTCCGTCTACAAGAGATAAAATATATTATCTAGTCATAATATACCACAAAACACAAGATCAACATGAAATATGTTCCTTATCATAAGAATAAAACATTCAAGCGTTTTTTTTTTTTGAATTTTATAAAAACATTTGAAACAAATACTTATCTATTATATAACTGAAAATTTTGAAGAGTGCATAAATAGTTGTTTTATTAATTATTAAAATTTATAGTAAAATTATAAAAAATAATTATTTATTAATTTTTATAATATTATAATTACTTAATAAAAACACTTAGTAATTTTTCATGAAGATAACTACTACTTACTTATCACCCATTATAAAATCAAGGGTTAAATATGTTTTTGGTCATTTAACTTTCAGTAAATTTTGAAATTAGTCAATTTCAAAACTTTGGACCAATTTAGTCATTCATCTTTTACAATACATGGATTTAGTCCTTTTAATAAAATTTTGTTAAATTTATTTGATATTTCAAGCGCGTTTCATACTAGTATTTGACTTAACATTAAAGCAAAAATGTGTCAAACAATATAAACAACTCAATTACAATCCTAAAATGCGTATGAAACATCAAATAAACCTAACAAAATTTGATTAAAAAGACTAAATCTACATATTTCGAAAAATGAAGGACTAAATTGGTCTAAAGTTTCGAAATGGACTAATTCTAAAATTTACTGAAAGTTAAGGACCAAAAACATATTTAACCCTAAAATCAATAAAATTAGTTTTTTGTGTTTATAAGAATAACAATGGTAAAAAAAATGTGAAAGAAAAATAATTACACAAATGAATATACATTATGAATTTTTATAAATAAATATAATTTTTATGAGGAGATAAAGTTATAATAAAAGTACAAATAGAAAACTAATTAAGGTAACAATTACAAATAAATTTGATGATACCATCATGTAAACTAAATTTATTATGTTTTATAATAATGATCTTAAAAATATAAAAAACATTAGTGTTTTATCCATGCGATGACAGCCATTAAACTCAAATAAATGCAAGTATCATTATCGAAATCTTTCACTAACATAATAGAGAAAGGTTTTGGAAGAATGTTTTCAGCCTAATCTCAACATTGCATCAAATAACGTTTTCACTTTTTATATTTACAATTTAATTATTATCGTTTCACGACTTTTATCATTTAAACTTTTGATCATCTAAATTTTCAAATTTAATACACTTTATTATCCGTTAAATTTCTAACACAATAATCACATTTCATTGAAAAAGATTAAAACAAAAACCAAAGTCATGACAATTAAGAGCATCTCCGATACAGTTTCTGCAAAATCTTAATTATGATTGTTGCCAAAAATATATATTTCTAAAAAAATGTTATTTTAGTTTTTATAACCAAAGTATTAAGCAAACTTAACTTCTTATAAGAATCTAAGGATAATTGGTGTTTAAGGTGTAAGTGAATGCACATGTGGAAGGAGAAAACGCTGAAATCCGAAGAGGTTATCCATAAATAGAAAATGTTAGTGAAGTCACAGTCTACAAAATTAGTTATACCGTAATGGCACAATACCCGGTAAAGGTAGGGCAGTGAAGACAAAATAAAAACTTACCTAATGCGTTGAAACCATTAATTTCATATTATTAATATTAATCAATTATCTAACGCCCAATCTGTTCTCATCAATGTGTAAGGAAACGCCACCTAGCCACTAACATTTCATACATAGGGTTAAATAATAAAGGAATATTTTAGCTTTTAACCTTTGGTAAAACTACAAGAAATTTCTATTTTCATATATTAGTTCAATATTTTTAAATTAAGTAAAAGATTAAATATTAAAAATATTTATTTATTGATAGCGATAAAGTTATGTATTAATGTATGTGATGTAATATATATTTATTGCCAAAATAAAAATTCTATGTATTCAAACAGATAAATTAAAGAAGTAAGACTTTAGAAGTAAAAAATTATGAAGTAATTAATTAAAGTAGATATACTTTTTTTGGTATGAATCACATCACATTATTATTATTAGTACATATTTGGGATAAAAATTCAAAAATCAGTAAGTAAAATCATTCATGCCAATTGATGCATGCGTTTGCTGATGTTGATATATTTTTATATTGTCTCCTATAGTGAATTATTGTCATAAAATTAATAAATATTAACTTTTGTAGTAATAAATTTTAATTTGTTAATAATATAATACACTAATAGTTTATTAAAATAAAATTTAATAGTTTGATTCTTAAAACATGTTTCATATAATGATTATTTGAATGCATAATTAAAACTGTGAAAATAGTTTTTTTATGCAATTAGAGATAATTGCATATAAATAACTTCTTCATTTTATGATTTTGTTAATTAATTAATTAATTAATAATATAAGATTTTGTGAAGGAAAGGTATGAAAGTAAAATACTTGATGGATTTTTTTATTAGTTGTTTTTACTTGTGTTTTGACAATTTGGCATTTCTCTCATCCCTGGAGAGGTCAGAACAGGACAGTATGCCACCAACCCACAAAAGAAAGCTAAAACTGAAAGGCAACACTGCTTAAAACCAGCAACCAGCAGGAGAGAGAGAGAAAGACACAAAGATAGAGAGAGAAACACAAACACACAGACAACATTGTGTGTTGTGTGTGAGCACAAAACACAGAGATCCAACCAACATGGGGTGACACACACAATTTTTAGCAAATAATAATAAAAAACACACCTTGCCTGAACTAGTTCATCGCCGCCACTGGAAATCAGAATCTAATACATAAAAGTTTCAATCTTTTACCGTCATTTTTGGTGAGTAGCTTCATATCTCAATTATTCGCTTTTTTGTTTTTCACTCCTTCAGGGATTGATCTCTTTCCCATGCCTCTTCACAATTCAATTCAATTCAATTCAATTCTCCTTTTGTATTGATCTTCAGTTTTTTCTTTTTTTGCTCTATGCTTTAATTTTAAGTTTAATCATCTGGATTTGATTGATCAGGTAGTTTGGGTTATATGGGAGCCATCTCACGAATGATCATCATAATTCTTGTTCAAATTTGAACACGGATTCATGAGAATTCATCTTCTGAAGCTTTGAAATATTTCATTTTCTTGTTAATTTGCCAAATTCTGATATATTTTTACTTATATTTTAGTTTTGGGTCTTCTGTTGTTTTAATTGGATTTTGTTTTTTGATCAGGTAGTTTGTGATTATTCCGGCATGTCGGGAGCTATTTGGTCATTCAAGTTTGGAGGTTGATTGAGTTGGAATTGATCAGGTATTTTTGTTCTGTTGCAGATCATTTTTGAAAGGAGAAAAAAGACACGGCTTCGATTTGTCTGTAACTGAACGTCTGTTTTCCTTTGGTTTTGTTTGTTGTTCCAGGGAAAACACAAGAAGAAACTGTGTGGACTTCTTTGACTTTGCAGTTACTTCTTCGAAACTTTGAAGGGTTAAGTTCCTGTAACATCAGAAGACAAAGTTCTGCTGTCCTTTTTCTGGAGCAATGGCGACTTTGTCACATGCAAACTCTAGGAGAATGTATTCATGGTGGTGGGACAGCCACATAAGCCCCAAAAACTCAAAATGGCTCCAGGAAAATCTGACAGGTAATTCCTTTTATCTCTCTTCAGCTTTTGGAAGTAAGTATATTAAACATGTTAACTATTGTTGTTCATGACTTGACACCTTCACTCACTCAAACCATTTATTGATTTGTTATATAAAGGGGAAATATATGTATCTGACATGGAGTAGAAATCAAATCTATTCCTCTTTCATTTCTGTTTTTGAAAATCTCTTTCATTTCTTTGATATCTTATATATTTATTGAGATTGTTATGACTAGAAGGCCTTCAAAATTACAGTCCATAGATGTTCTCTCTGCTAAAACCTTTATAAAGCACTGGCCAACAAAAATATATATCATCTTCGGTGATATCGTCCACAACAACATAACTCGGTTTAAATCTGTTTTCAGTTTCACTTCAAAATTTACTGGCACTTGTGTGATGCACTAAAGTTGAAACTTCATTGGCATATAATCATTTTTCTCAATCTGCAAGGGTATATATATTTTCAAATCATATTTGTTTGTTGATATCTTCTTCAAAATAGTTTTCTATGTATAGCTATAGATGTTGAAGCATGAAGATATGTGATTTATTTTTTTACCAAAATATTAGTTCTTGTCTCTGGGGACATGTTACATGTTCTGTAAGTGCTAGTTTGCTGACACAGGTCTATTTACTTTATTGTCAATTGTGTCATTTATTTGCTTAATCAAGTTATCATCCATTTGGTGGTTCTGTTTTAAGGACATTTGAACTTAATACAAGGATATTTCCTCTTGCTCAGATATGGATGCCAAGGTGAAGCAAATGATTAAGCTTATTGAAGAAGATGCAGATTCTTTTGCAAGGAGAGCAGAAATGTATTATAAAAAACGGCCAGAGCTTATGAAAATGGTTGAAGAGTTTTACAGGGCATATCGGGCATTGGCTGAGAGATATGATCATGCAACTGGAGTTATCCGCCATGCCCATAGGACCATGTCTGAGGCATTTCCTAATCAAGTTCCTATGATGCTGACAGATGATTTACCTACAGTTTCTCCTCCGGATACAGAGCCACACACTCCAGAAATGCGCCACTCTTCACGTTCCTTTCTTGATTCAGATGAACCACAAAAGGAGGCTTCTGCTCACTTCCATGTTATAAAAAAGAATGGTGGTTATTCTGGCGAACCTGATTCTTCTTTGAACAAAACAGGTTTGAAACAGCTCAATGATCTCTACATCCCTGGAGAACAGGAAAATCTTACACAGTTTGCAGAAAGGAATGCCAGAAGGGGGCTCAATTTTTTTGAGACACAGGAGAGTAGTGAGCTAAACAATGGAAGCAACAATACTAGGTCTCACATCTCGTCTGAGTCTGAACGTGTGACAAAGGCTGAGACAGAAATTTTGGCCTTGAAGAAAGCCATTGCCAAATTAGAGGAGGAAAAGGAAGCTGGCTTGCTTCAGTATCAACAGTGTTTAGAGAAGCTGTCTAATCTCCAGTTAGAATTGTCTAGCGCACAAGAGAATTCTAAAAGACTTGATGAGCGAACAAGTAAAGCTGAAGCTGAAGTTCAAGCCTTGAAGGAAACCCAAATTAAATTACAGGCTGAAAGTGAAGATAGTCTTCTTCAGTATCAGGAGTGCTTGGAGAAAATAGCAAAGCTAGAGGAAAATATTTCTTCTGCGCAGACAGAAGCCGGAGAACTTAATGAAAGAGCTAACAGAGCAGAAAATGAAACTGAGTCCCTAAAGCAGGACCTTGCTAGAGTAGAAGCTGAAAAGGAAACTATCATTGTTCAATATAAACATTGCTCGGAGACACTATCAAAGTTGGAGGAGAGATTAGACGAAGCCGAGGAAAATGCAAGAAGGACTAAGGAGCATGCCACTGTAGCTGAAAATGAAATTGGGGCCTTGAAACTACAAGTTACTAAACTTAATGAAGAAAAGGAAGAAGCTGCTCTCCGTTATCAGCAATGCTTGGAGATAATTTCCGGTCTGGAATATAAACTCTCTTGTGCTGAAGAGGAGGTGCGTAGGCTAAATTCCAAGATAGATGATGAGGTAGAAAAATTACAGAGTTCTGAGAAGAAGTGTCTTCTCTTGGAGACATCAAATCACAATCTGCAGTCTGAGTTACAATCTTTGGCACAACGAATGGGGTCTCAAAGTGAAGAACTTAATGAGAAGCAGAAAGAATTGAGTAGACTTTGGGGTTGCATGCAGGAGGAGAGATTGCGCTTCATTGAGGCTGAAACCGCTTTTCAAACTCTTCAGCAGTTACATTCTCAATCTCAGGAAGAGCTTAGATCTCTTGCTGCTGAACTTCACAGTAAAGTGGATACACTGGGGAACGTGGAATCACGTAAGCAGGCTTTAGAGGATGAAATACACAGGGTCAGTGAGGAAAACAAAATCCTAAATGAGGTCAAAATTTCTTCATCGTTGTCAATAAAAAATTTGCAGGATGAGATTTTGAATTTGAGGGAGACAATAAAGAAACTTGAACAGGAGGTGGAGCTGCGAATTGATGAAAGAAACGCACTTCAGCAAGAAATTTACTGTCTTAAAGAGGAGCTTAATGATCTGAATAAAAAACATGAAGCCATGATGGAGGAAGTCAGGTCAACTGACTTAGATCCACAATGCTTTGGACCATCTGTTAAAAAACTGCAAGATGAAAACTTAAAGCTGAAGGAAACATGTGAGGCTGACAAAGGAGAGAAAGAAGCTCTTTTGGCAAAATTGGAAACCATGGAGAAAATTCTGGAGAAAAATACTGTCTTAGAAAATTCCCTTTCAGACTTGAATGCTGAGCTGGATAGTGTCAGAGGAAAGGTAAATGTGTTGGAAGAAACATGTCAGTGTCTACTAGTTGAGAAATCCAATCTTGCTGCTGAGAAGGCCACCTTGTTTTCTCAGTTACAATCCACAACTGAAAAGCTGGAGAGGCTCTCAGAAAAGAGCAACCTGTTGGAAAATTCACTATTTGATGTGAATGCTGAACTTGAAGGGTTAAGGATGAAGTCCAGGGTGTTAGAAGATACATGCCAGTCACTTGACCATGAGAAGTCCAGTATCTTTCAAGAGAAAGAAACCTTAGTTTCACAGATGAACATCACTCATCAAACACTGAAAGATCTTGAGAAACTGCACAGTGAATTGGAGTCAAAGCATTTGGAACTAAAAGGAGAAAGAGAGTCTGCACTTAAAAAGGTAGAAGAACTTCTAGTTTCCCTATATTCTGAGAGGGAAGAGCATTCCAGAGTTTTGAAATTGAATGAAGATGAATTGGCTGAGAAGGAATTACAAATTCATATTCTACAAGAAGATAACAATTGCAAGAAAAAGGATTATGAGGAGGAACTGGACAGAACTATACATGCTCAAATTGAAATTTTCATCTTGCAGCAATGTATTGACGATCTGGAAAAAAAGAATTTCTCCATTCTGGTTGAGTGTCAGAGACTATTGGAGGCTTCCAAAATGTCAGACAGAATGATATCTAAATTGGAGACTGAGAATGTTCAAAAGCAGGTTGATGTGAATTCTCTGTCTGAGAAAATTAAAATACTAAGGGTTGGGTTGATTCAGGTGTTGAAGACTCTTGACTATAACAGTGGGCATTTCTGTGAAGATATGCTTGAAGAAGATCAAATGCTTTTGAACCAGATATATGAAAAACTTCAGGAGAGGCAGAAATCTTTTGACACAATTTTCAATGAAGGCCAAAAACTGGCCATTGAGAATTCAATTCTGATTACATTCCTTGAGCAGTTAAAACTAAAGGTAGAAAATCTAGTGACACAAAGAGATGACCTTGATGAGCAGTTCAGTATCCAGTCTCAGCGGTTTTTGGCGTTGCAAATAGAGGTTCAGAAGATACTGGAGAAGAACCAAGAGTTGAAGTTGACAATAAGCAAAGGAGAAGAGAGAATGGAAGTAATGACAGCTGAAATAGGCAACCTACAGAAGAAGCTGTCAGACATGGAAAAAAATCACAACAATTTACAGGAGGATAGTCACAAAATATTGGAAGAGAAGAAGTCCTTGATGAGAAGTTTTCTAGATCTGGGTGAAGCGAAAAGTAACTTGGAAGAAGAAATGTGTTTCATGATCCATGAGACAATAGCTCAGTCCAATATTTCCCTTATTTACGAGAATATTATCTTTGAAAAACTCCTGGAACTTAAAGAGCTAGGTGAGGATCTTGATAAACATTGTTCAGCAAATAATGACCTCAAGGAGAGATTAAAAGTTATGGTGGGAAAGTTAGAGAATGAAGAAATGGAAAATTCACATCTTAGAGAGTCATTTATAAAGTCAAATGTTGAACTGCATTTAGTTCAATCTATCAATGATGAATTAAGTTGTCAGATTAGGGATGAAAGGGAAATGTTGAATCAAAAGGAAAATGAGCTTTTGGAAGCCGCTGAGATGTTTCATGTTTTACATGCTGAGAAAACGGAATTGCAAAGAATGGTGGAAGATCTGAAGATTAAGTATGATGAAGCAAGGGTGACGCTCGAAGAACAGGCTAATCAAATTTTGAAATTGTCCTCAGACAAGGACCGTCAAGATGAAGAGGTAATTTGCCTGTGTGAAGTGAACCAGAAGTTGGAGTCTGAAATACGGCACCTACGTCAAGAGCTTGGAGAAACTAAACTGAGGGAAAATAAGCTAAGTTATGAAGTACTTGAGGGAAGAAATGAGATTGAACAATGGGAAACTCAGGCTTCAACACTCTTTGCTGAGCTGCAGATTTCTGCTGTCAATGGAACATTATTTGAAGGAAAGGTCTCTGAGCTAGCTGATGCTTGTGAGAATCTTGAACACAGAAACTACTCCAAAGACATGGAAAGCGAACATCTGAAAGAAAGAGTTAGCAAGCTGGAAATCGAAAATGGAAGACTATCTGGTCAATTAGCTGCTTATGGCCCTGCTGTCAGTGCTTTGAATGACAGTATAACAGCTCTGGAGATGCAGACTCTTGCACATGCAAAACCTGATGACTGTGAAGAAACAAAGGTATTGAAATATCATTTTAGTATTTGGTCGCAACATTATTATAGCTTGTCTGAGTGATTCCCTTGGGCCATAATTTGACAGTTTCGGGGGTGGGTTAGATACTCATTCTTCTTTCACTCTATGAGCTTTGAGGCACTTTAATGGATTCTTGAGCTAGATTCCAAATTTCAACCAAATTATGAAGTATCGCTGTCTTTACTTTCTTGGATGCACAAATATGACTTCGTAATACCTTTTATCTCATGAAATTGGGTGGAATGGCGTCTGGTTTTGTAACTACTTTTTAAATCTATTAAGTAAAATAAACTAGTCTTTTTCTCCATGAATTCTTCATGCAAAAATTTGCTTTATAGTATTCAATGCTAGAGAACATTGTAGAAAGATAAGCTGCTTTTTTTGGGTCGGTGCCAGATCATTGCTTTTGCTTGGTGATTGCGTAATCATGTGAAATGAATTTCTTCTCAAACTGGAACGAACTATTATTTCATTTATTTTATTGATATAATTTTGTTACAATCATCATTTTCAGGCTAAAGTATTGGTGGGTAATGAATTCACTGAAGATGGTCAACAAGCAGACCAAGATAAGACAGTTATGGCACCAGAGGCACTCCCTGGCTTCCAAGATATGCAGAGAAGGATCAATGCTATTGCAATGGTAGTAAAGCAGTTAAATGAAAGTTTCAAACTGAAGAATCAAACTAGAGAGATACAAGAGTTAAAATCTGGAAATACCCGGCATGGAGAGAATATTCAAGCAAGCAAGCATGTTACTCAAGACCAAGGAAAGACCCCGGTTACAGAGATTGAAGTTTTGCCTAAAGACATCATGCTAGATCAAATATCTGAATGTTCATCATATGGGATAAGTAGGAGGAGAGAAATTCTTGAGGCTGATGATCAGATGCTTGGGTTGTGGGAAACAGAAGATAAGGATGGCGCTGTTGGAAAGCAAGTTGAAAAGACACAAAGGATGGCTTCTGAAGTTGGAGGCAATCATCAAAGAGGAACAACCAAGGAACCCAAAAATAAATACCCTTCAAAAGATTCCTTGGTGGAAAAAGAGTTGAGTGTGGACAAGTTAGAGATCTCGAGAAGATTGACACTGCCACGGGATGAAGGGAACCAAACAAAGATTTTAGAGAGACTTGATTCTGATGCACAGAAGTTAACAAACCTTCAAATCACCGTACAAGATTTGATGAAGAAGGTAGAGGTTAATGAGAAGAACACAAAAGGAAAAGGTGTTGAGTTTGATGGAGTAAAAGGGCAACTTGAAGCATCCCAGGAAACCATCACAAAGTTGTTTGACACCAACAAGAAGTTGATGAAGAATGTGGAAGAGGGTACCTTGTCATCTGTCGGGAAGAGTGCAGGAGAGTCAAATGAAAGTGGAAGTGTCAGCAGAAGGAGAGTCTCGGATCAAGCAAGGAGAGAATCAGAAAAGATAGGACAACTGCATTTGGAGGTGCAAAGGTTACAGTTTCTACTGCTGAAACTTGGTGATGGAAAAGAAAGCAAAGAGAAAACGAAAAGCAGTGATCGAAGTCCAAGAGTGCTTTTGCGAGATTATCTTTATGGTGGGACGAGAAGCAACAACCAAAAGAAGAAAAAGCTACCATTTTGTTCATGTGTGCGACCTCCCACCAAGGGAGATTGATTGTTAATTTGTTACCTTATAGCTTTCTTGTTTGTAAAATTTTCTCTCTAAAGATGCATTGAGACCCTCCTACATATTTTGATCTTTGTACATGTTGTGCCTCATTTACTCATAAGAAGAGGCAAAGGCTAGGACGGAATTTTCACAATTTTTTCTCTGTAATATGAAATTCTGAATAATCACCTCCTTTTTTCTACCTGGTTTAGATGAGAAATGAGTGTTTAGTGTTGTACCCATTTCCGTGTCTAACATTGTGGTGCAAGATACTATTATTCCTTCGTAGAACCAGGCTTACCAATTTGCTTTCATTGATTTCCTCCATCTCCATCCCTGAGATTTGAGCTAAACTATTTATTTTTCATAAGCTATAATTAGCTTATTTATATGTTAGAAATCAAATTTAAACTTTTTATTAGAAATAAATGAATTAATTATCTTCCTTTTTCTTCTAGAAATGGTTATGAAAAAGATTTTCGTGAATTGCACCGAATAATCAGTTTTCTCTCCCACAATCAGTTCTAACTAAGGATATGACTCGAGTACTTTTCATTTTCTTATGCCTCTAAAACTTCTCATGTCACATATTGGAGTGGTAACGTAACCCTCTGATTCATCTTTCTTGAGATCTATTCTTGCACGGAGATTGAAGTTGCATGCTCCGTAACTGCCCTAAATGGTTTTGGAACATGGTTTTGCTCAGTTTATTCATCACCTCGCTTCCAGGATTGACCAAAAAAAGCTGAGTGCATATGAATGGAACATTAGAAAAAAATATATATCAAGCATGCTAAATTGAATATGTATAAGAAAATATTGGTTCCTGAATCATAATTAGCAAATACGGGGAGGTAGATCAACGGCTCATGCAGTGGTACCTCTCAAAGGAAAAAAAAAATACTATAGAGAAAGTTTAATGTAGAGTATTAATTTCACAACTTGGTAATGGATGGTAACCTTCATACAAGATTTTATTGTATTATTTTGGTCACTTCTTAGATCTCTTTGTATGTCACTCAACTTTGTATTTGTTTGTGTCAATAGTTTTTGTGGTGTAAAATTTGATGTTACCTGAACATAAACATTTTTTTTGGTGGAGGCACCGATGGAAAGTCTACTGGAAATTGGATACAAAATGTTGTCGAGGAAAACTATATTAGAATTTAGAATGAATGTTCTAGTTGAAAGCTAATGTCACTAATCTCAAGTTTGTTGACCTTAAAACGGAGTTTTAGGATGTTGAGACTATTTAGTGTATCGAAATATAAGCCTAGAATTGAAGTTTAAAGGGAATAATAGTTCATTCCGAATGAAGGACTTAAGGGAAGAGATGAAAGTTGCTAGGATCGATCATCCCATCTAAGGTAGTTTGGGCTTCATCACAATTTTATCCTTGAAAAACACTTCTAAAGGTTGAATGAGTATTTAAGCTACCTTTTATCTCGACTCCTAAGATATGTGAGACTATTGAGTGTACTTGAATACAATACAAAACTTTGGACTACTTTTCTATTTATAGTCGATAAGGTTACAAGTTGAATAATAACTTTTATCGGATCTATTAAGATATGAAAAGATATAAAATCTTGAAAATATAATTTAAATTATCCTTTATTAAAGATATTAAAGACTAAATTTGATACCCGACAAGTTTTTAATGTTATGACTGTATACAATCTCTTAGCCTTGTTGTGTCAGGCAGTCAAGGCAAAAAGGTTTAAAAGTGGCATACGAACTTTCACTCGTTTTTCAAACATGGTATCAAATTAGGAAGGAAACTCTTAAATCATCATCTCATATTCGATGATCAATTTCTTTAATGGATCAATGTTCCCTACTCGATATAAAGACATTCAAGCACAAAACATCCCATTAATAAGCATTGTGTATATTTCTTAGTTTAACTCAACTAAAAAACGACTTATAATCTCACTAACCTAACTCGACATTTAAACATTTTATGCATACGAGACTTACTCAAACATTTCATAGAACAAGTCGTAATGAATAAAATATTTAGAAATATTATATATATATATATATATATATATATATATATATAAAGAACTAAATTTTTTGTTTACACATATTTGATGATATTAATTTTAAAACAAAACAATTTAAAAATAATAATAATTAATCAAATACTCAATCTTAATCTAATATTAAATACATTAAAATAATTTTATTTTATTATTCGAAATAATTATATTAAAATTTTGAAACAACATTATATTACATTATTTTTTTTTCTATATTACTTTTTAGAAATATCTCACTTAAAACTTCTAAAAATATAAAATGTTTTCTGTTAAAAATAATTTATTTAATAATATTATTTAAAACAAAAAAATATTAAATCTGAAAATATATTTTAATTTAAATAGCATAACATATATTTCATAAAATATTTCTTCCAAAGAAAAAAATGTTTTGAAAAGAAATTTTATTTTTATATTTTGAATAATTAAATGGAAAATTAATTTATTAACCTTTTATGATTCATCAATTTTACTATTTTATTTTTTTATGATAAGATAGTTAAGAATAAATTTAAAGAAAAAATAAACACTTGAAACTTTAATCATAATTAAAAACGGCCTTGGGAAAGCTTCACCCAAATTCATAGTTACTAACTAGAGATGACAAATAAACCCATCCCCGTGGGTATTACTCGAACCCGTCCCCATTTTGATGAGAATCCCCGCATTAACTGGGTATGGGTATGGGTATGGGGAATCCCCAAATTTTTCAGCAGTTGGGTATGGAGAATCCCTGACTTTTTCAGTTGGATATGGAGATGAGTATGGTGATATACATATCTTCGCCATAATACTCGTTCCCACCATATCTCCGTTCTCATTTAAATTATTAAAATATTCACAATTAATTAAATAACCCTATATATATATATACTTTCTATTTTTTATTTCTTTTAATTATTTGGTTTGTCATGAAACTCATTCGCATCTCCAATATATTTTTTATCTTATCATAACATTTATGTAATTATGTTAAAATGATGTATGTTAGTTAAAAAAAATTTATGCCTCACATTTGAATATTTCTATTATTTTTTAATATTTTTATTTATTATATATTTTCCTTTCACATGAGAATGTTTATACTCTCAATTTAAGGTAATATAAAAAAATTCTTTAATTATTATTATTATTATTAACTTTTGTTTAATTTGAAGAACTCTTTTGTTTCATTAAAATAATTTTCGTTATTTTTCAACCATTGAGTATATATGTTGATATTTCAAAAGTTTTATTCGTTCTCTAAGGTATTTTTCATTTTATCATACCTTAATTATACATTTGATTTCCTTTGTGCGATTTCTTTCGATAGTCTCTTAAATTATTTCTAAAACACACATTTGATAGTTTTTTAATATTTTTATTTATTGTTTATTTTCATCATGTAGAATAATATTTCGATATATTCTATCTAATTAATTTTAATTTTATAACTCATTATTAATCATATTGTAATTTTTTTACTTTAAATTATGTTTGAAGTGGTTAAAATTATATATATATATATATATAATGATATTTAGGAGTAGTATATAATAATTCACTACAAGAAAAACATGAAATAGTGACTGATTTAGTCATTAACTCATATCAATCACTATTTTTTGTCATTGGTGGTAGTAGTTGATTTATTATCTGAATCAGTGATTAAATTAGTGACCGATTCAATGATCGAATCGGTACTTGATTTAGTGACTAATTTAATTACTAATTTATTTATAATTTAATGACAAATTTTTTGGTCACTAATGATATTTCTATTTAATTTTAACCACTTCAAACATAATTTAATAATTAGTTCTTTAAGGTATTTTTCATCTTATCATACCTTACTTATACATTTGATTTCCTTTGTGTGATTTCCTTCAATAGTCTCTCAAATTATTTTTATAACACACATTTGTTAGTTTTTTAATATTTTTATTTATTGTTTATTTTCATCATGTAGAATAATATTTCGATATATTCTATCTAATTATTTTTTATTTTATAACTCATTATTAATCATACTGTAATTTTTTCACTTTAATTGTATAAATAACTTTTATTTACTACAATATAAAAATTTAATGTAATTGCTATGAATATTTTTTTGTCACTATCCA